>LLEK01000066.1_pt1 | contig 19134 bp, 20 predicted proteins | sample 595821 | NCBI WGS metagenome assembly LLEK01 (sample SAMN02919311, study PRJNA255460) | bioreactor metagenome | biome: chemostat; feature: culture 2011_25.1; material: sediment; isolation source: day79 25degC chemostat 2011 inoculated with Wadden Sea sediment taken from... | place: Germany: Bremen ...
ATATAAGTTTATTTAGATTATTAAATAGTCTTTTTAGACAAATATTTATTACAAGTATTCCTACTTTTTCATTTTTACTATTATAAACAGGCGTTCCCATTCTTATTATGGGTTTTTTAGGTAAATCTATCTCATTGTTTATTGTTCTTAAAGTTATGTTTGACATTTTCACTTCATCTTTTGATAACTTTAAAAATTCTTTTATATAGTCTGATTTACTTTCATTTTGAAGATCTTTTTGAGGTGCTATTTGAGATATTATTTTAGTTTTATTAGTAGAGATTGTAGTACCTTGAATTTTAATCAATTCTAAACCATCATTACTAATATACTTAACTTGAGAAGCACAAGGTAGAGATCTTTTAATATTTAAAAATAGATTTTCTACTATTTCTTTATCATTTTTAGTATCAATAAAGCTTTTAAAATATTCATTTTTATTAATTGCTTTTATTGACATTTTATAAGGAAGAAAAAACTCATTAAGATCTTTTTTTGTTTCAGATGATTTATATTCAAGGTTTTCTTTTGATATATTTCCCACATCACTTAATTTAGAAAAATTAAATATATAAGCTACTAAAAATATAATAGATAATACTGTAACTAAATATACTACTAAAAACTTTGCTTTATATGAGAAATTATTCACTTATATTACCTTTTATTAATTTAATGATTCAAGTTCAAGTTCTACTTTTTTTAATTTTTCTTGTGCATTTTGTAAGGCTTCTTTATTTTCAGCAACTACAGCTTCTGGTGCGTTTGCTACAAACCTTTCATTAGAAAGCATGCCATTTAATTTAGCTACTTCTTTTTCTAACTTCTCTTTTTGTCTAGTTAGTTTTTCTATAATTGATGACATATCAATCTCATTTGTTGGTATATATACTTCAAGATTATCTGATAAATCAGTTATAGCATTAGCTACTTTAGCTACAACAAATTCAATATCTTCAACTTTAGCTAACTTTTCAATAAATGGTTTAGCTACAGTTGTGTCTATATTTATATCAAGTTTGATATAAGCTTTAGCAATTTTACTATTACCCATATCTATAACAACTTTAGCTCTTCTTATAGTTGTAATAGCTTCTTCAATAATATCAAACATTTTTTGAGAATTTTCATTTTTAGATATATCTTTAGGGAAATTCATAATCATAACAGAATCACCATCTTCAAGAGTAGTACCACTAAGTTTATGATATAAATGTTCTGCAATAAACGGCATAAATGGAGATATCATTTTAAGAGTTTCTTTAAAAATAGCTCCAAGCTCAGGAATTGACTCTTTAGATGCTTTAGAATACTCAATACCCCAATCACAAAATTCATTCCATACAAATCTATATAAAATACTTGCTGCTTCATTGAACTTATAAGCTTCAAGAGTTTCTCTTATCTCATCAACAGCATGTGAAAATCTACTTTGCATATATAATCCAAGTGGAGTTGTTACTTTTATATCTTTTAAATCAGCAAATGTATCTACATTTAACTGTAAAAAGTTACTTGCATTATAAAGTTTGTTTGTAAAGTTTCTAAATTGTTCTAAGTTTTTAGCACCAAGCTTTATATCTCTTCCTTGAACAGCAAGATAAGCTAGTGTAAACCTAATAATATCAGCACTATGCTCTTCAACCATATCTAAAGGATCAATAACATTACCTTTTGATTTAGACATTTTAGCACCATGTTCATCACGTACTAATGCATGCATATAAATATCTTTAAATGGTAGTTTACCTTGGAAGTGTTCACCCATCATCATCATTCTAGCAACCCAGAAAAACATAATATCAAAACCAGTAATAAGTAAACTATTTGGATAAAAATCTTTTAAATCATCAGGAGTAAAAGTATCAGGCATTTGTCCATTATTTCCCCAACCAAGTGGTGAAAATGCCCAAAGAGCTGAACTAAACCAAGTATCAAGTACATCTGGATCTTGTGTTATATTCTTTGAACTACAATGAGGACAAGCTTCAGGAGCATCTTTTTTATCAGCCCATTGATGATCACAGTCAGAACAATAAAATACAGGTATTCTATGTCCCCACCAAAGTTGTCTAGATATACACCAATCTCTTAACTCATCCATCCAAGCTCTATAAGAGTTTAACCAATGAGAGGGATGAAATTTTGCCTCTCCTGCATAAGTCTTTTCGATACTTTTTTTAGCAACTTCATTTCTTACAAACCATTGTTTAGAGATATATGGCTCAACAATATTTTTACATCTATAACAATGTCCAACTTGATGAGTATGTTCTTCAATTTTTACAATAAAACCTTCAGACTGTAGTTTTTCAACTATAGGTTTTCTAGACTCTAATCTTTCAAGACCAGAAAACTCTCCACAGTAGTCATTTAAAATACCTTTTTCATCAAAACAAGTAATAAACTCTAAATCGTGTCTTTTTCCTACTTCGTAGTCATTTTGATCATGTGCTGGTGTTACTTTAACTACACCTGTTCCAAATTTCATATCAACATGAGAGTCTGTAATGATTTTTATTTTTCTATCTGTTAAAGGTAATATTACCTCTTTTCCTACAATATTAGTATATCTTTCATCATCAGGGTGAACCATAATAGCAGTATCCCCAAAATATGTTTCAGGTCGAGTTGTTGCAACTGTAATATGACCACTACCATCTGCAAAGTGATAATTCATATGATAAAACTTACCATTTACTTCATCATGTTCAACTTCAATATCTGATAACGCTCCATCATGTGTACACCAGTTTATCATATAGTTATTTTGAACTATCATACCTTCATTATATAAATGTACAAAAGCTTCTTTTACAGCTTCTTTTAGTCCCTCATCCATAGTAAATCGCTCTCGACTCCAAGCTGGACTAACACCTAATTTTCTCATTTGGTGAAAAATTCTTCCACCTGAGTTTTCTTTTTGTAACCAAGCTCTTTCTAAAAACTTCTCTCTACCTATTTCCTCTTTTGTTGTACCTTCAGATAGAAGTTGTTTTTCTACAACATTTTGAGTTGCAATTCCTGCATGATCGATTCCTGGTTGCCATAAAGTCTTAAAACCATCCATTCTTTTATATCTGGTTATTATATCTTGTAATGTAAATGTAAGTGCATGACCAATATGTAAACTTCCTGTTACATTTGGTGGTGGCATCATAATAGCAAAGTTCTTACCTTCTTCTTGAATTGATTTATTCCCATCAATTTCAAAGTAACCTCTTTGTTCCCATACTTTATAATATTTGTCCTCAGTCTCTTTTGGATTATATTTGTTGCTCATTAATTTCCCTAAATAGTATTTAATATAATAGAGATTATATCTAAAAATAACTGAAGAGGATAAAGGTTATTTATAAGAAACTTTATTCTTTTTAATGAATATCATCGAAAATAATCAAATATTTTCCAGCAAAATCATAGTAGTTTGGACTTTCTGGTTCTTTGGAATATTTATGTATCCATTGTGAACCATTTAAAACATTTTTATGTAATATTAAATTATTATCTAAAAATCTATTTAGTTCATCACTCATCCTTACACATCCATGAGAATTTGGTTGTCCCATTGGTCTTGATGATTCATGAGAGTGAACAGCTAGATCAAGCTTATCTGTTATTAGTTTCCATTTATTTGGATCATATATTTTAGTACGATTTTTATCAAAAGTATTATATCTAATTGTATTATGTTTCCCAAAATAAAATACAAATCTATCTTTAGCTCCATAACCTAAAGTTACGTTATCTTCTCCTATTTTACCATCAGATCTCCAACCTAACTTACTTTCAAAAATACCACTAGGTGTTTTTAGATAATGGTTTTCTCCAAATTTAATCTCAGCTTCTCTTTTTATATTTCCACTTGAGATTAGATCCATGCCTATATAGTTAAAGTTTTTATTTATATTATCCCAAATTGTTAAAATATAGTATTGTTTTTCAAGATCAATTATACTTACAAATTGAGTTGAATTAAGAGCTAAATTTTTATCCTTTAATTTTAATAATAATTGATTCCAATATAAATCATCGAATTTTAATCTTTTTATTTTTTTATTTAAAATATATTTTAAGAAGTTATCATTTTTAACTGTATCCCACATTTTTAATTGTTCTATTTTTTCTTTAACACAATTAAAATCATTATCACAATTTTTTTCTAAATATTTAGCAAACCTTTTTCTAAAGGCATTGACCTCTATCACATCTTTTAAAAACTGCTCTTGAAGCTTTTGTATTGGTATAGTATTTGAGCTTAAAATACTAATAAAAAGTATTATAAGTAATATTATTCTTAACATAACTATATTTTATACAATTTAAACTAAAGATATGATATTATCTGCTCTTTATATAGCACTAGTAAAGAGAGATAATGAACGAATATAGATTGTTAATTGAAACAAAAGATACAATAGGTTTAGTTTATAAAATTTCAAAAGTTTTATTTGAACATAATTTAAACATTGTAAATAATGCAGAATTTGTTGATAATGAAACCCAAGAATTTTTTATGAGAACAGTTATAACAGGTGATTTTAATAAAGATAATTTAACTAAAGATTTAGAAGATATATTACCTAAAGACTCTTCAATAAAACTAACAAATAATAAGAAAAAAGATATAGTAATTCTTGCAACAAAAGAGATGCATTGTTTAGGAGATCTTCTTATAAAACATACTGCAGGTGATCTTGATGCAAATATAACTGCTGTTATATCAAATCATGATAGTTTAAAAGATTTAGTTGAAAAGTTCAATATCCCTTTTGAATATATTTCACATGAAAACCTTTCAAGAGAAGAACATGAAGAGTTAATAATAAATGCTATAAAAAAGTATAACTATGAAGTTATTGTTCTTGCAAAATATATGAGAATATTAACAGCAAATTTTGTAAGAACTTTCCCTAGACAAGTATTAAATATACATCACTCTTTTTTACCTGCATTTATAGGAGCAAACCCTTACAAACAAGCACATCATAGAGGTGTTAAGATTATTGGAGCAACATCTCATTGGGTAACTGATGATTTAGATGAAGGTCCAATTGTAGCTCAAGATATCACAAGAGTTGATCATAATTATTCTTGGGAAGATATGAGAGATGCTGGAAGAAATGTTGAAAAAGTTGTATTATCAAATGCTTTAGATTTAGTTTTAAAAGATAAAGTTTTTGTATATGGAAATAAGACAGTTATTTTATAATGTTTAATATAGTTTTACTAGAACCTAGAATGCCTGGAAACGTTGGAACAATAGGGCGTTTGGCATATGTAACAAACTCAAAACTTCATCTTATAAAACCTTATGGTTTTGGAGAAATAACTCAAAAAGAAGTTAGACGTGCTGGACTTGATTATTGGGAACATTTAGATGTTTATGAGTATGAAAATATAGAAGAATTTTGGAAAAAAAACCCACTATGTTCTAAACACTTTTTTGCAACAACAAAAAGTGATAAAAAATACTTTGATGTAGAATTTAGAGTAGGGGATTATATATATTTTGGAAGAGAAGATGCAGGACTTCCCAAAAAACTATTAGATGATAATAAAGAAAAATGTATAACAATTCCTATGAAAAATGATGCAAGAAGTATAAATATAGCAAATAGTGTTTCAATAGTTGTATATGATGCAATTAGACAGAACTATGAAAAGTTTTCAAAGATTTAAGGCATTTTTATGGTAAATATTTTACTTCTTGAAGATGATGAACTTTTTAGTCTTTCACTTATTGATTATCTAAGTGAATTTGGTAACTATAATATAACTCATGCTACTACTTCACATAGTTTTTTAGAATTTACTTATGAAAATAGATATGATATTTATCTATTAGATATCAATGTTCCAGATATTAATGGACTTGAACTATTAAAAGAGTTAAGAGAATCTTGCGATGAAACACCAGCTATTTATCTAACTTCATATAAAGATAAAGATACCTTAAAAGAGGGATTTAATAGTGGAGCAGATGATTTTTTAACAAAACCATTTGATATGGATGAACTTATTTTAAGAATAAACTCTTTAATAAAAAGATTTAAAAAACACTCTATTATTACTGTTGAAAATATAGAATTTAATTTAGATAATAAAACAGTTAAAAAAGATGGAGAAACTATAAAGTTAAGCCTTAAAGCTTTAGATTTGTTTGAACTATTTTATCAAAATAACAACTCTATAGTATCAAAAGATATGATTATAAATAGACTTTGGAATACAGATGAAGAATATAGTGATGGTTCATTGAGAGTTTATGTAAATAATATAAAAAAAATATTTGATAATGAAGAGATATTTAAAATAACAAATATAAAAAATATTGGTTATAAAATTGAATATTAAACAAAAAGATTTTTTAATATCAAATATAATAGTTGTTATATTTACTGTTTTATTAACTCTAGTTTTAAACCACTTTTTAACAACACAATTTGGATTTAACAAAGCTACTTTTTATCCTATAACTGTAGTTTTAATAATCTTTGCAGCACTTTTTTACTATTTTTTGAGTTATCAACTTTTAAAACCTTTATTTAAAAGTGAAAAAGAGATACAAAACCTCATAAAAGAAACTTTACATGAGATAAATACTCCTGTTGCTACAATTAAAATGAATATAAAAATTTTACAAAAAAAAGAGCAAGATGAAAAAAATAAAGATAGATTAAATAGAATCGAACAATCTTGTGAAAATCTACTTGAACTTTATGACCAAATGGAATATAACATAAAAGAACAAATTGATAATGTAAGTGATGAAGTATTTAACTGTGATGATATTATATTAAAAAGTATTGATAAATTCAACGATATAAAAAAAGATATATCTATAAACTACAAATCATCAAAGTTATTAATAAATGCAGATAAAAATGGCTTTGAAAAAGTTATAGATAATCTTATTTCAAATGGTATTAAATACAATAAACCAAATGGAACTATTGATATATTTCTAGAAAATGATAAACTAAAAGTAATAGATACAGGAATAGGTATAGATACAAAAAACCTTTTTAGTATCTTTGATAAATATTACCAAGAAAATATTTTCAATAGTGGAATAGGATTAGGACTTAATATAGTTAAATCCTATTGTGATAAGTATAAAATAGATTTAAAAATAGATTCAAAACTAAAGGAAGGAAGTACTTTTAGTTTGGATTTAAAAGGATTAAAGTGGCAATAAAAAAAATAGATTATTTCGATAAAAGCTTTTGGATAAATTATGACATACAAAATAATGATAAAACTAAAGTAATTGTTTTTTTACATGGTTGGGGTTCATATAAAGAGATTATGCAACAAGCATTTTCAACTAAACTAAATGATTTTAAACATATATATATCGATATGCCAGGTTTTGGTAAAAGCCCTAATGACTATACTTTAACAACAAAAGATTATGCAAATATCATGGAAATATTTTTAGAAAAATTATTGCAAAAAGATCAATTAGAAAATATATCAATAGTAGGACACTCTTTTGGTGGAAAGGTTGCAACATATTTAAATCCTAAAAACCTCATACTTTTAAGTAGTGCAGGAATATTAGAAACAAAATCTGCCAAAACATTACTAACTATTAGAATGGCAAAAATTTTTAATAAATTTGGTTTAGGAAAAGTAAATAAACTACTTAGAAGTAAAGATGTAGATAATATGAATCCTAATATGTATGAAACTTTTAAAAATGTTGTAGATGAAGATTTTAGTGAAGTTTTTAAAAAACATCAAGGAAATACACTTATTTTTTGGGGAGAAACAGATACAGCAACTACTTTAGAATCAGGAAAAACTATACATAAACTTATAAAAGATAGTTATTTTAAATCTTACAATGCAGATCACTATTTCTTTTTAAAATCTAATGATGATATATCTAATATAATTATGGATAAAATAATTTAAATATATTTATTTAAAAAACACTAAACAATAAAGATAGAGCAAACCCAGCTAATATTAAAGATGAAAATATAGCAATATAATAAGATACTTTTTGTGAAATTTTGTGTTTTGATTTATGTACAAAATAGGGCATAAGTGTAATCCATAAAATAATAGCACAAATCATACCTACGATAATCAAATACTGATCACTCTTACTTGTAGTTGCAAAACTAGCTACACTTATCCAAAAAGCAATTGTATAAGGGTTTAATAAAGTTAAAAAATAGCCACTAATATAAGACTTAAATAAAGTTTTATGATCAATTTCTAAAGATGATTTTTTCAACTCTTTATTTCTACCTTTAAATACAATATATGCAATAAATAGTAAAAACATACTCCCAAATATTCCAAGAGTATCTAAAAGTATAGGATGGTTAAAAAAAGTCATAAGCCCTAAAAGAATTAAAACTAGATAAGTAATATCAGCACTCAAAGCACCAAATCCAAGACTCACAGCACTTTTATAGTTTTGTAAAGCTCTATCCATAATAAGTATATTAATAGGTCCAACAGGAACAGCAGCTCCTATTCCAAAAACAAAACCTTGTATAAATGAATTTAAAATCATATGTAATTGTAGTTATTTTTTAATTAAATAAATACTTTATATTAAAAATTCTTTGAAGAAAAATTCTAATTGATCAGAAATTAAAAGATTCTCATTTCTAAATTTATATATCCTTTTATATAAAATATATTTTTCTATTACATTCATTTTGAGTAATTTATCATAAACACTAAATATAATATCTGAATTTTTAGGTATCTGTTTGTATTCAGACTTTAAAAGACTTTTTTCAAAGTTCTCTATCTCTTTTATTGAAACAAAATCTATTTTTGTATTTATTAAAAACTTAATCTCATCTAAGGTAAACTCTCCATTCATATCTTTTGCATATACATCAAGTAAGATATTAATCTCTTTGTTTCTCTCAGAATTGTAATCAGCATTTTGTAAATATCTATAAAGTTTAGGTTTACTTTTTTGCCAATTATATAGTGTATTGATTTGAACTTCAAATCTTTGACTTATCTCTTTATTACTTAGCATCTTTTTTTTCGTTTATAACTGCGTATGTTCCAGTTGCATAAGCTACTAAAGTATCTTTTGAAAACACCTCAATAGTTGCAAATGCTGTCCTTTTTGTTCTATTTACTACTTTTGCTTCAGCTGTTAAAATATCATTTAGAGCAGGTTTTAAATAGTTTATCTTTATCTCAATAGTTACACTTGTAAATCCTGGTTCAAGTTCTGATATAACAGCGTACCAACCAGTATGATCTGCAAGTGTAGCAATAGCACCACCATGAACAACACCAAGATGTTGTTTATGATGTGGTTTCACTTCAAAACCAAGTTGTGCATAACCATCACCTAAATCTAAAAGACTAGCCCCTATAAACTTTAAAAAGTCTATATCGTTCTTGTCTATTTCATTTTGATTCATTATATAGCCTCTAGAATTTTTACATTAGCCTTTTGTAAAATTTCAATAGTATTATCTAGTACATTTGGATCTACTTTAAATATAAATGCACCATTTTGAGTATTACTTATAGTGTAAGTATACTCTATATTTATATTATTATTAGATAATATTGATACAACTTCATTAAAGCTTCCTACATGATTGTCAATCTCTACAGCAAAAACATCTGTTATTTTTAAAGAGATACCATTATCATCTAAAACTTCTTTAGCTTTAATCTCATCATCTACAATAATTCTTAATATTCCAAACTCACTTGAATCTACTAAGTTAATTGATTTAATTGATAAACCATTTTTTGATAAAAGTGTTGTTACGTCTGTTATTTGACCTTTTTTATTTTCTACAAAAATTGAAAGTTGTTTTATTCTATTCATCTTCTTTCCTTTTATCTATAATTCTTACAGCTTTCCCTACACTTCTTTCAATACTTCTTGGTTGAACAAGAACTACATTTGCATGAATATATAAGTTATTTAAAAGAGCACTTTGTATCTCTTTTTTAATAATAGCCATTTCCCCTAAAGAATCACTCATAATATCATCAGTTACTTCTACATGTATTTCAAGTTTATCTAAATGACCCTTTTTATCTACAATAATTTGATAATTTAGTGTTACACCCTCAGCATTTGCAATAACATGCTCAATTTGTGATGGATAAACATTTACTCCACTAATAATAAGCATATCATCAGCACGTCCTACAATAGATTCCATTCTAAGTTGAGTTCTTCCACATTTACATGGTTCTTTAGTAATAGAAGTTATATCTCCTGTTCTATATCTTAAAAGAGGAAGGGCTTGTTTTGTAAGTGGTGTTATTACAAGTTCACCTCGCTGGCCCTCAGGCATCTCTTCTCCAGTTTCAGGATTTATAATCTCAAAATAAAAATGATCTTCAAAAACATGAAGAAGCTCACTCTCTTTACATGAACAGGCAACACCAGGTCCAATAATTTCACTTAAACCATATACTTCATGATAGTCAATACCCCAAGCTTCACTTACTTCTTTCTTTAGTCCCTTACTTGTAGGTTCTGCTCCAAAAACACCAGCTTTTAGTTTATAATCTTTTAGATATTCATTTCCAGCTTTTTTAGCAACTTCAGCCATATGAAGAGAAAAAGTAGGAGTAGCAGCAAGTATAGTTGCCCCAAAATCTTTCATAAGCATAAGTTGTCTATCTGTCATTCCACCACTTGCAGGAATAATAGTAGCTCCAATTTTTTCAGCTCCATTATGAAACCCAAGACCACCAGTAAATAAACCGTATCCATATCCATTATGAACAATATCTTCACTACTTGCTCCAGCCATAGTAAAAACTCTAGCCATAACTTCATCCCATACTTCCATATCAGCTTTAGTATATCCTACAACAGTCGGTTTTCCTGTAGTTCCACTTGAACTATGAACTCTTACAACTTCACTCATAGGAACAGTAAAAAGCCCAAAAGGATAATGTGCTCTTAAATTTTTTTTAGTTGTAAAAGGAAGTTTTTTTATATCTTCAAGAGAGTTTATATCATCAGGAGTAATACTCTTTTCTTTGAACTTTTCTTTATAAAACGGAGTAAGTGTATAAACTCTTTCTACTGTATCTTTTAAACGTTTTAATTGAATACTTTCTATATCTTCTCTTCTTGCACTTTCTATATCATTCCAAATCATTCTATCTCTCTTCTTTTAATCTTCTAACCTAAAAGATCTTTATCTTTTTTATAAACCATACCTTGCATAATAGCTATAGTTTTATCTTCTTTATTTGTAATAGTTATTGTATAACTTGCTAACTTATGATTTTTATCAACTTCACAAGCTTTAGCATAAATTCTTTCACCCTCAAAAGCACTATTTAAAAAGGATATTGAAGTATTTATACCAAGAGCTAATTTCCCATATGAATTTGAAGCAATAGCAAAAGCATAATCAGCAAGTGAAAATATAGCTCCACCATGAGCTACATTAGCACCATTTAAATGCTCACTTGTAATTAACATAGAGGTTTGGGCATAACCTTCTCTAATATCCTCTATATTCATACCATTTAGCTTAGCATATCTGTCATTTTGCTCAAAAAACTCTTTAAGCTTGTTTTTTTCCGGCTTCAATTCCCATATCCAATACTTGCATATTTTGTTCTGCTACTTTTGCATTCATTTGAGTAATAGCATCTCTTACCTCTTCAACAGAAAAAGGAAAGTTCTCAACTGTAGCTAATACAACCCCTAACATAAATACATTAAGTCCCTGAATAGGAAACTCATTGTTTTTAGCTTTAGTAAATGCGTCAACCTTAGCAGTTTTAAACGGAAGTTCTGGGAACTTCTCATCATCGTTACTTACTACAAAAGCATCTTTTTTTAAAAAAGGAAGGTTTCTAAGAGTTTCTCTATATTCTAAACCAATTAATAAATCTGCTTGATTATTATCAATAACAGGATTTGTAAAATCACCAACTTTAATATGACAAGAAACAGCACCACCTCTTTGGGACATACCATGATTTTCTGTTCCTAAAAATGGAATATTTCTATTTCCAGCACAAATAGCAAGAACTTTTACTAAAAAAACAACACCTTGACCACCAAATCCTGCAATAACACTTTGATATTTCATATTACTTGTCCTTCTTTTTACTTGTATCTTCTATAAATGCATCTGTTGGACACACAACATCTAAACATGCTCCACAACCTGCACATAAAAATGGATCTATTTCTACTTTTCCATCATCATTGTATGCCATTGGAGGACATTTGTAAACTGTAGTACAAGCATCACAAGCCACACACTTTTCTTCATCAACAGTTGCAAATTCCATAGGTACAAAGTCAGGGGCTCTTTCACCATCTAAGATACAAAATTCACGTGCAACAACTACAACAGGTCCCGTAGCTTTTTCATAAACTTCTTTAATCCCTTTAAAGTAATCAATTGTAACATCTAGTTTATTAGTATATTCATATTCATGACACTCAATACCACAACCCTCTACAATCTTTTTAATATCAATATTTTTATTTTCTCTCTCAGGAGTTGTTTGTCGTCCTGTCATTGCTGTTGTTGAATTATCTAAAATTACAAGTATAAATTTATGATTTTGATAAATAGCATTAATTAATGGAGGAATCCCACCATGGAAAAATGTACTATCTCCAATTGTTGCAACAACAGTTTTATCTGGATCAGCTAAACTAAATCCACTTGCCATTGAAACAGAAGCACCCATACATAAAATACTATCAATTGCACCTTGAGCTAAAGCTAGTGTATAACATCCAATATCTGATGGATAAATTGCTTTTTTCTTTTTAAACACTTTTGTAATAGCATAATAAATATCTCTATGTGGACATCCTGGACAAAGTGCAGGTGGTCTAGGTTCTACTTCAGGAATTTGAAACTCAACTGGTATTTCAGGTACTGCATAGATATTTTCACCTGTATAAGCACCAACTTTTTGTAAAGCAGTTAATATTTTCTCTTTAGTCATCTCATCTATTTGATGAGTAGTATTTGTATTTTTTCCATATACATTAGGAGCGGCTATTTGCTCCTCAATACAGGGCATTGGTTCTTCAATAACAAGTACTTTTTCATATTTTTGTGTATATTTAGCAATCTCTTCAGATGGAAGAGGGTAAGGCATGATAACTTTTACAACATCAGCTTTTACACCACTATCAGCTAAAGTTTCTTTTGTAAAACCATATCCTGTACCACCAGTAATTATAAGAATCTTTTCACCTGTACATTTTTCAAATTCTGGTTTTAAAAAGTTTTCCCAGTTATACTCTTTGATAGTTTCAACTCTTTTAAGTTGTTCTATACCTTGAGGATATCTATCTTTTCTAGGAACAGCTCCCCATCTTGGAATATCTCTTTGAAACTCACCTTTATTTGGTTTAAAGTTTGTTTCTTCATCCATTTCAATTATTTCTCTTGCATGACAAACTCTCATAACAGGTCTTAACATAACAGGAATTTGAAACTTCTCTGAAAGCTCAACTCCAAGTTTTGTAAAATCATAAGCATCTTGAGGTGTTGCAGGATCAAGTACTGGAATTCTTGCAAATTTTGCAAATATTCTACTATCTTGTTCTGTTTGTGAAGAATGAAACCCTGGATCATCAGCAGCAACTAAAAGCATACCACCTAAGTTTCCAATATATGAAGCACTCATTAGTGCATCACTAGCAACATTAAGTCCAACTTGTTTCATTGTAGCACAGGTTCTTTTTCCTGCAATAGCACCAGCATAAGCTACTTCAAAACCAACTTTTTCATTTGTTCCCCATTCTGAGTAAAGATCAAGGTTAAGTTTATGTTTGATTTTTTGAACAACACTCAAAATCTCACTTGATGGTGTTCCAGGGTATCCTGAAACCATATCTACGTTGGCATGAACTAGTCCCCAAGCAATAGCATCATTTCCCATTAATGTTTGTTTCATATGTTTTTTCCTAATTATTTAAAAATTTTTAAAATTATACTTAAATTTTTTTAATAATTGTGTTAAATAAGAATATATTTTAATTTACTTCACTTTTAGTGGGATTTTCACACTTATTTAACACAAATTATAATAAAATTTTATTTTATAAAAATCTCTACAGCATAGGATAAAAGCATGGAACATTTCGATTTTGGGGTAAACTTAGCCTTTTGGCTTACAATACTAAGTACACTTCTTTGTATATATTATGGCGCAGTTAACTGGAATAAAGGAGCTGAAGAAAAAGTAGATACAAAAGCAAAACGATGGGCAAAAGTAGAAGATAAAATAGATGAGGATTTATAGTGGGTGCATTTGAAAATATAATTATTATACTTTATCTAGCTATTGTTGGGTATCTTGGATATTTAGGATATAAACAAACAAAATCAACTGAAGATTATTTAATAGCTGGACGTGATACTCACCCTTTTATTATGGCTTTAAGTTATGGTGCTACATTTATTTCAACTGCCGCAATAGTTGGATTTGGTGGTGTTGCTGCTTGGCTTGGACAATCACTTTTATGGCTTACTTTTTTTAATATTTTTATTGGTATTTTTGTAGCTTTTGTATTTTTAGGAAATCCAACTAGAAAAATGGGATATAGACTAAATGCTCATACTTTTCCAGAATTTTTAGGTAAAAGATTTGATTCAAAATTTATTCAAGTATTTGGAGCAATTATTATTTTACTTTTTATGCCTTTATATGCAACAGCTGTTTTAATTGGTGGAACACATTTTATTTCACTGTACTTTCAAGTTGATTACAATATAGCATTATTTGTATTTTCTATTATTATTACAGCATATGTTATTGCAGGAGGTCTAAAGGGTGTTATGCTTACAGATGCTCTACAGGGAACTATTATGTTTGTTGCTATGGCTATATTACTTGTATTTACTTTTGATGCTTTAGGTGGTATAGATACAGCTTATACAAAATTAGAGATGGTATGGAGTCAAACTGTTGCACCATTAGTTGATACTAGTATAAAAGAACTTAAGCCAGGTGGTCCTGATTTTATGATGAAACTTTCAACACTTTGGGGGTTTGAGGGATGGAGTTCTATGCCTGTATTTATGAGTAATGGTTGGCTTTTTGTTATTACAACTATTACACTTGGTGTTGGTATTGGAGTATTAGCACAACCTCAATTAGTAGTTAGATTTATGACAGTAAAGAGTAAAAAAGAATTAAATCGTGCTGTTTTAATTGGTGGTATATTTATTATCTCTATGACTGGTTTTATTTTTATAGTTGGTGCTTTAACAAATGCTTGGTATTTTGAATTTAATGAGGGTAAAAATGCTCTTCAAAGTGCAGGAAGTATAGGAAAAGTTATACCACACTTTATAAATGAAGCTATGCCAAAATGGTTTTCATTTATTTTCCTTTTTGCATTGATATCTGCTGCTATGAGTACATTATCATCTCAGTTTCATACAATGGGTACAGCAGTTGGACGAGATTTAGTTGAACAAATTAGTTCTAAAAACATGAACTCAACTATGGTAACAAGAGTCGGTATAGTTATTATGATATCTTTTTCAGTAAGTCTCGCTTACGCTTTTGATCAACAACCAGCAATTATTGCAAGAAGTACGGCAATATTTTTTGCTTTATGTGCTGCTATTTTTTTACCAGCTTTTATTGGCGGACTTTTTTGGAAAAAAATGACAACAAAAGGGGCAATAGCTTCTATGATAGTTGGACTTATCACTTCTAGTTTTTGGCTTTTATTTGTTCACTTTAAAGAAGCAAAAGCACTTGGAATTTGTAAAGCAATTTTTGGAACAAATTCACTTTTAAGTGGAAAAATAATCTTTGTAGATGCACTTGTAATTGCTCTTCCTCTTTCTATTATAACTGCTATAGTAGTTTCACTTCTAACAAAACCTATGGAAGATAAACACTTAAATAAATGTTTTAATGACTAGTTTTTATAGATACAGTTAAAACTGTATCTATTTCTAATATTTAATCTTTTAGATTTATTTTAAAAACTCAATTTCTATAAATTATAATTATTTATATAATTTTTGATACAATTACTCAAATTATTAAGGTAGATTATTGGAATTATTTGAAAATATTATAATAATTGGATATCTTGCAGTTATAGGTTACTTAGGCTTTCTTGGTTATAAAAAAACAAATAACACAACAGATTATTTACTAGCAGGGCGAGATACTCATCCTTTTGTTATGGCATTGAGTTATGGTGCTACATTTATTTCAACAGCTGCAATTATTGGCTTTGGTGGAGTTTCTGCTTGGCTTGGGCATTCTATTATGTGGCTTCCACTTTTAAATATATTTTTAGGGATTTTTATAGCCTTTGTATTTTTAGGAAACCCAACAAGAGCTATGGGGTATAGACTACAAGCTCATACTTTTCCTGAACTTATGGGAAAAAGATTTGATTCTAAATTTATACAAATATTTTCAGCAATACTAATCATACTTTTTATGCCATTGTATGCAACAGCAGTACTTATTGGTGGAACACAATTTATATCAGTTTATATGCAAATTGATTATCATACAGCACTTTTAATTTTTTCATTAATTATTACAGCATATGTATTAGCTGGTGGACTAAAAGGGGTAATGTTTACAGATGCTTTACAAGGAAGTATGATGTTTATAGCTATGATAATTTTAGCTTTTGTAACATTTGATTCTTTAGGTGGGATTAGTGCCGCATACAATAAGTTAGCACTTTCTTGGAACTCAACTGTTTTACCTTTAAATGAAATTGGTTTAAAAGAGCTTAGTGCTGGAAGTGCAGACTTTATGATGAAGCTTTCAACACTTTGGGGTTTTAATGGTTGGACGTCTATGCCAACATTTTTTTCTCAAGGTTGGCTTTTTATGATTACAACTATTACTCTTGGTGTTGGAATAGGGGTACTTGCTCAACCTCAATTAGTAGTTCGTTTTATGACAGTAAAGAGTAAACAAGAGCTTAATCGTGCTGTTTTAATTGGGGCTATTTTTATTTTAGTTACAACAGGTGTTATTTACCTTGTAGGAACACTTACAAATGCTTGGTATTTTGAGTTTAATGATGGAAAAAATGCTCTACAAAGTGCAGGAAGTATTGGAAAAGTTATACCACATTTTATAAATGAAGCTATGCCAAAGTGGTTTTCTTTAATCTTTTTACTAGCTTTGATTAGTGCTGCTATGAGTACATTATCGTCTCAATTTCATACAATGGGTACAGCAGTAGGAAGAGATATATTTGAACAAATTGGAACTAAAAAACAAAATTCAGTTTTAATTACAAGAGTTGGTATTGTAATAATGATTATATTTTCTGTTCTACTAGCGTATATTTTCAATGATAAACCAGCAATTATTGCAAGAAGTACAGCTATATTCTTTGCTTTATGTGCTGCTATTTTTTTACCAACATATATTGCAGGACTATTTTTTAAACGTATGACAAAACAAGCTGCAATAAGCTCTATGATAGTAGGATTTTTAACATCTAGTTTTTGGCTTTTATTTGTTCACTTTAAAGAAGCAAAGGCACTTGGTATTTGTAAAGCAGTTTTTGGAACAGATTCACTTTTAAGTGGAAAAATCATCTTTGTAGATGCACTTATTATTGCTCTTCCTCTTTCTATTGTAACTGCTATAGTAGTTTCGCTTCTTACAAAACCTATGGATGAAAAATACTTACATAAATGTTTTAATGATTAATTTTATAAACACTTTAAAAAATAATAGCCTTTTATAGATGAAAAATTAAATATGCGTTATTTTATATTATATTTTACATTTTTAGTAACTATTCAAGCTCAATCAATAAGTAGTCAACTAATTAAAAACATATCTATATCGAGTGATAATATAACATTTAAGCAAATACCTTTATCTCTTGATGATTCTTTAGACAAATACAATAAACTTACTATTAATAAAAAGCTTTTAAAAAATAAAGAATTTTATTTAAGAGTTTATTGTGATTTAGATAAATTGGTACATATAAACAGTGAATATATTATAAAGAACTATTCTATATATGATAGATGAGGAAAAGCTTATATTTGGTATTGCATATGGGATTATACTTTGTGCTTTTTTATATAACTTTGTCTTTTATTTTTATAATAGGTTTAAATCTTTTTTATACTACTCTTTACTTCAAGTTTCATTGTTAATTGCATTAATAAATACCACCAAAAGTACTTCATCCTTTTTTTGAATATATTAATACTCCTGATATATTTTTATCTATTATCTTAATATTTTCTATTTTATTTTCTATCGAATTTTTAAATACAAAAAGATATTTGCCAAAGATACATAAACTTTTATATTTTATCTTTACTAATTCTAGATCTATTTTTAATATTTATATATGAATATTCTATTATGGATGATTACTTACCATCTTCAGCTATCATAGCTATTTTATTGGTTTCTTCTTTTATTATTTATGCAAAAGGTTATAAACCAGCAATATTCTATATTTTTGGTTGGCTTATTATCTTTTTTGTCAGTTTTTTTTCTGAATTTAATTATGTAGATATTAACTCTCTTTATTTATTGCATATAGGTATCCCTATAGAATCTTTAGTTTTTTCTCTAGCTCTTGGATATAAAGTACAACAAATTGAAATAGAAAAACAAAATAAAGAACAATTATTAATACAACAAAATAAACTTGCTTCAACAGGAGAGATGATAAATAATATAGCACATCAATGGAGACAACCATTAACTCACTTAAGTTATATATTTATGAATATAAATACAGCTTTTAGTCACAATAAGCTTGATGAAAAGTATTTAGAAAATAAAAGTACTGAAGCTACAAAACAAATAGAATATATGTCAAATACAATTGAAGATTTTAGAAACTTTTATCTACTAAAACAAAATAAAAAAGATTTTAGTATAAAAGATTCTCTAACTAGTACTATAAATATAATCTCATCAGTAATAGAACAAAACAATATAACTATCTCTATAAAAGGAGATGATTTTATAATAAATGGTTACAAAAGTGAATTTTCACAAGTTTTATTAAATATTATTACAAATGCTAAAGATGCTTTAAGTAGAAAAATAAAAATCCAAAAAAGCTAAAAATAGATATATTACTAAAACCAAATCAAATTATTCTCTGTGACAATGGTGGAGGAATAGAGGATG
>LLEK01000067.1_pt1 | contig 18884 bp, 16 predicted proteins | sample 595821 | NCBI WGS metagenome assembly LLEK01 (sample SAMN02919311, study PRJNA255460) | bioreactor metagenome | biome: chemostat; feature: culture 2011_25.1; material: sediment; isolation source: day79 25degC chemostat 2011 inoculated with Wadden Sea sediment taken from... | place: Germany: Bremen ...
GTTGACGCGACATCTTAAAGCGTCGATACATCCTGCGTCTCAGCCACTGACGATTATGCGCTTTTTGTGGATCATAGGGGCCTTTGCGACCCCGCCGATCTCCACAATTGCGACCAAACTCACGACAAATGGTAGAAGTGGATCGACCTAAAGAGGCTGCGATCTTTCGAAAAGATTTACCCTCGCAGTGCAGACGATAAATCTCTATACGCTCTGATAGCGTTAAACGATGATATTTCTGTCCCATAGCAACAACATCCTAACATGCTGTTGCACTTCAAGTGTGAATCCATCGATCCAGCCAAATCAAAGGGTTCCGTACAATTATATCCGGGGCAGACTGGATCCCCGATCAAAGTCGGGGATGACGAAAAAGATGGGATACCGCACCACCACCTTACTGTGCCGCAGCCTTTTCTGCCGCCAGATTTTTTGACACTGTTCAATCATCCAATGGTCCACGGGATTTAAAATCCCTCGTTTTTCCATCGCCAATACTTGATCCACTGTCTGCTGCCAACTCACCCCACTGCCCGGTGTGCCAGCAAGTTTGGCATAACTTACCAAGAGATCGCGTTGCCACTGCGCATTTTTCGGATCGTGCTTTGCAAGGTTTAGGATAATCTCCAAGGATTTTTGATAGTGGCTCAGGACGTCATCGGTCTTTCCTTTGTCGCGTAAGACATCTGCGATGTTATTATAAGAAACAGAAAGATCGCGTTGCCATTCGGCATTTTCCGGATCGTGCTTTGCAAGGTTTTGCCGAATTTCCAAGGATTTTTGATAGTGAGTTCAGGGCGTCATCGGCCTTTCCTTTGTCGCGTAAGACATCTGCGATTTTATTATAAGAAACGAAAGATCGCGTTGCCACTCGGCATTTTCCGGATCGTGCTTTGCAAGGTTTTGGGAATCTCCAAGGATTTTTGATAGTGGTTCAGGGCGTCATCGGCCTTTCCTTTGTCGCGTAAGACATCTGCGAGTTTTTTCATAAGAAACGGAAAGATCGTGTTGCCACAGGGTATTTTCAGGGTCACGGTTGGCCCGTGCCAACATATAGTGGTGGACGGTTTGTAAATTGCTGTGTGCGTCTTCTCGATCACCAACGAGGAGTGAAATTTACTTTTTTCAGCCAGTAAAACAAAATAATCACGATCTTTCGCATCAATAACGGTCAGGCCTTGTTCAACGGTTGCCAAGGCATTCTCTCGTTGAGCGCTGTTGATATAAAGGCGCGCAAGATAGATATAGTCCCATGCTTGGGCATGTGGGGTCAGTTCCATCACTTTTTCAAACGCAGCGAGGGCACGTTTTCGGTCCACGCCATAGGCCAATTCCCCAATGCGTCGCCATTGATTGATGGCTTCGTGTTGGGCGGTTTCTGCATTTTCGCTGGCTTTTTGGGCTTGTGATGCCAAAAGATCAAGACCGCCGTCGATATTACCCTCGGCAATTAACGACAGGGCCTTTCGCTGTTGATCATCTTTGGCGTGAACAACCAGTTCTTTGACGGCTTGATCACGTTTTTCATCGGCTTCATCTTCAATCAGGATCCCTTGCTGGGCGGCGCGTTCGACCAGACTATCATCAATACGTTTTTCGATTTCTTCCTGAATTTTGCGCAGGCGTTCAAAACGGGGGTCTGATGGGTTTTGAATATTTTCAAGCTGCTTTTTTAAATCGTCATATAGAACGTAGAGTTCAGAAACGGCTTGGTCTTTGATGTCCTTTTTTTCGAAAACTTTGAGCAGCCGAACAATACCCCAAGCGGCAATGCCAAAAGGTATAGTCAAAATTGCCAGAAGACTATCAAAGGCCCCTAAAATATCAGAGTAATTTTTGATTGTCGTGATCACTTCATTCCATAGACTTTGCTCTGCCATTTACCCTGCCCCTTATGAGTTGGGTTGATCTTACAAAACATGACATAAGGTTGCAAAATCTTTCTCCTTCCCTCTCGTCGTGATCCTGCTATTCTGTTGGGAATTGTTTTTTTGATTTAAGGGATTAAAGATATGATCGTAACCACGACCGATAGCATTGAAGGAAAATCTGTAACGCAATATTGCGGAATCGTTTCCGGGGAAGCCATTTTGGGGGCGAACCTGTTTAAGGATTTCTTTGCCGGGATCCGTGATGTTGTGGGCGGTCGGTCCGGTGCCTATGAAAAAGAATTTCGCAAAGCCAAAGAAGCCGCCTTGGCTGATATGATGGAAGACGCGCAAAGTCTGGGGGCCGATGCGGTTGTTGCGGTTGATCTGGATTACGAAGTTATCGGTGGCGATCAAAAAACCATGTTGATGGTGTCCGCCAACGGCACAGCGGTAAAGCTGGGTTAAGTGATATAATTTAAAAGAGAAATCCCGGCTTAAGGCCGGGATGTTTCTTTTCAGGATGTTCGTTTAACTGCAACGGCGAAGAAACCGTCCCCCCTGCACCGGGCAGGTTGCGATAGACATCGCCGACTTGTTCGAAATTGGCATGGCCTTTCAAGAAAGCCTTTAACATCAGCTCGCCTTCTTCGGGTTGCAGGGAACAGGTGCAATAAACGATGGTACCGCCGACTTTTACCCAACGGCTTGCCCGGTGCCAAAGGGTGCCCTGAATATCGGCCATCGCCCGGATATCGTCTGATTTTTTCGTCCATAACCCATCGGGGTGGCGGCGCAAGGTACCGGTTGCGGTACAGGGCGCATCCAGCAAGATCGCGTCAAATTCACTGTCCGGTTCCCATTCCATCAGGTCTTTGGTCAAAATGTCCGCCTTCAGATGGGTACGGGCCAGATTTTCTTCCAATTTTTTCAAACGGTTGGTTGACTTATCTACAGCGGTTACATTTGCGCCAAGGGCGGCAAGTTGCATGGTTTTACCACCGGGGGCCGCGCAAAGATCCAGCACGGTCTTGCCTTTGACATCGCCCAACAGAGTGACGGGATGGGTGGCAGCTGCATCCTGCACCCACCATGACCCATTACCATAACCGTCCAGTTCCTCAATCCGCCCGCCGATGGGCAAACGGATGCTGCCGTTGGGCAGAATTTCCCCGTTCAAACGCTTGGCCCAAATGGCGGCTTCGTCGTTATATTTTGGGGTAATGTCCAGCGGGGGTTCTTTGAGATGTGCCAGGGCAATGGCTTTGGCAGCCTCTTCACCATAGGCGTTTTTCCAGCTTTCGATCAGCCAGATGGGGATGTTTTTTTCTGCGATAAAGGCTGGGGCGAATTCTTTTTCAGCTTGTTCACGATCAATCCGGCGCAAGACCGCATTGACCAGTTTTTTATACTGCATAAAATCGACCCGCCCGGTCAAAATTTGTGCTTCGGATAAAACCGCATGCGCCGGTACATGCATAAAATAAAGCTGGGCGACGCCAAGACGCATCACGTTCAGAATATCACGGGCCGCCCCTTTGGGTCGTTTTTCCAGACATTCATCGATTAAATGATCGATAAAACCCTTATGGCGCATGGTTGTGGTTAGAAGCGCGCGGGAAAAAGATTTGGCTTTCGGTGTCAGCTTATCCAGATGGGGATGCGAATTAAAAGCCTCGTCCATTGGGCGTTTTTTACCCAAAACCTGACAAAGTACATCATAGGCAATTCGGCGTGGCATAACGATCATCCCTTTATTTATCTGAATGGCCGACTCTTAGTTTAAAAAGGCAGAGGGGACAAGTATATTAAACCGTTCACATCCTTTCATAGAAAATGCTAAGTAGATTAATGTCATATGTTGAGTCAGGGAAGTGTCCGATGTTTTTTGTCCGTTTCTTATCGTTTCTATTTGTTGTTATTACGTTTTCTGGCTGTGTGACAAATAATAACCTGCCATCTGATTGTAAGGGGGCACGGGCCCATACTGAAGAATGTGAAAACCTTGTGCGTATGGTGGTGTATGGAAAAAAAGCGGCTCAATTTGCCGATCGAAAACAATATGAACCAGCGATTGACTATTACAAAAAAGCCGCACAGTTGGCTTTGGCGTTCAAACCGGAACTCTATATGGAATATAAGCTCAATCAGGTGCTTTATATTCGTGAAAAAAGCAAGGATACAAACGTTGTTTATGGGTTGAAAAACGCTTTATCCGTCTTGCAACAGGTGGTTCCAGATCTGGAAAAGATTAAAAATGCCAAAATGCGCGCGCATTTCTATAACCAGTTGGGCGCAACACTCAGTGATTTAAGTGATGTTGAAGACGATATCAAATGGGCACAAGGCGCGACCAGTGCGTTTAAGGCCGCCCTTGATCAGATTGACCAAGCAGAGCATCCACAATTGTGGGCGAACCTGCATCATAGTTTGGGAGTCTCTTATTCATCTTTATATTATCTGGATCGTGATATCGCTAATTTAACATTAGCCAAAATGGCTTTTCAAGAAGCGTCTCAGGCTTATTCGCAAGAGAAAAATCTGGAACGTTGGGCCATGTCGATTAATGCGATTGCAGATATTGAAGCCATGCAAGCCATTGAAAATATGACAGAAAAGCAAGTCAAAAAGGCAACGGATGCCTATTTGTTGGTTTTGGATCGTCTAAAGGATACAGGTTTATATTATACGTTAGCAACGTCCTTGCATAATCTAGGCATTTTGGTTCAAGAAGTTGGAAAAGCTCAGAAAAATATAGAATTTCTGAATCAATCCATTGGGTATTTTGATAAATCAATGGATTTTTATAATAAATCACGCGATTTAATGCCGTGGATTTCTGCGCAATCCCATCAGGCCCGCTCGATGAAACTCAAGGCGCAATTGACAGGTAAAAAGGCTGATTTTGAAGAAGCGGTTTCTTTGTATCGCAATGCAATTGAAACGTTGCCAAAAGATAAAGCCCCAATAATCTGGGCCAAATTACATCGCCAGTTAGGGTATGTTTATTCCAGTTATGGGGAGCACCTGTCCGACCCGAATGGGTTTGAATATGCGATTGGTCTGTATGAAACGGCCTTGACCGTCTATCAACGTGCCGACAATAAAACCGAAGAAGATAGACTGTTGCGTTTAATCGAGCGCAGCAAACTGTCTATGCTGGAGTTAAGGGCCGCGTCTACCCCCAAGGACCCTTGATGTTATCATTCGTTTTTGTTTCAGGAATACGCGAACGGCTGGTGCGGCGCGTGGGTTGGGTTTGTGCCATTTTTTTGAGGGCAGCGATGCGGTTTTCCATATTGGGGTGGGTGGAAAATAAACTGTCGGTTTTGCGTCCATGCAGCGGATTGACAATAAACATATGGGCGGTTGCCGGATTATTTTCCGCTGCATGATTATCAATGAGGGAAGCCCCTTGATGCATTTTGTTCAAGGCACTGGCCAGCCACATGGGTTGCCCGCAAATCTCGGCCCCGATCCGGTCCGCTTCATATTCACGGGTTCTGGAAATCAGCATTTGCACCAGCATAGCCGCCATTGGGGCGAGGATCATAATTAAAATCCCGCCGATGGGACCGAGTGGATTATTGCGGTTATCACTGGACCCGCCAAAGAAAAAGGCGAAGTTGGCCAGCATGGAAATGGCCCCGGCGATTGTGGCTGTGATGGTCATAATCAAGGTATCGCGGTTTTTAACATGGGCGAGTTCGTGCGCCATAACGCCTGCGATTTCTTCAGGTGACAGCATGTTCAGCAAGCCCGTGGTGGCGGCAACGGCGGCATTTTCAGGATTGCGCCCGGTGGCAAAGGCGTTGGGTTGCGGATTTTCCATGATATAGACTTTGGGCATGGGCAGGTTGGCCCGTTTGGCAAGGTCTGCGACCATCTGGTAAAATTCCGGTGCGCTTTGGGCATCGACGGGGCGTGCGCCATACATGCGCAAAACCACTTTGTCGGAATTCCAGTAGGAAAAGGCATTCATGCCCAAGGCAATGACAAAGGCAATGACCATACCGCTTTCGCCACCGATCATATATCCGATCGCGAGGAACAAACCGGTCATGCCAGCTAGTAACAAGGCGGTGCGTGCGTAGCTCATAAGCTCTAATTCCATTGCAAAATTACTGAACACTGAGTATTTAGGGAGAAAGAACTTAAATCCGCAACCCCTTTGAGGTTCCGTCATGTCTGAATCATCCGAAAATAAGCCGAAGTTTACAGCAACCGACGTTGTGCGCAACGAAGATGGCCGCCCGATTGCCCCGCAACCGGCCCGTAAATTTGAAACAATGGCGGATCAGGAAGATAAACCGGCAGAAGTCGGTGGACGCGAAGGCCCCGACCCGACCCGTTTTGGTGATTGGGAAAAAGGCGGGCGTTGCGTCGATTTTTAAGGGCATCTTGTAGCCTGTCTTAGACTTAGCCAAATACACTTATTGGTGTGTAGATAAAATTATACTCGTTATGATATATTTCTGTTGTCGTCAGGATGGCAGGAATGATCAATGCGGTCTGTTTTCTTTTTTATCATATCAATGTGCATGATGTTGTGGGCACAGAAGGCTGAGGCCAGGGATGTTCTGCCCGGTCCGATCCGTGCCGAGGTTTTGCAGGTGATTGATGGCGATACATTGGATGTTCGTGCGCAAATTTGGCTCGGACAGTATATTCAAACCCGTGTACGGTTATCCCAAATTGATACACCGGAATTACGTGGGCGGTGCGCGGCTGAAATGGATCGCGCGCAGCAGGCTAAGAATGCGCTGACAGACATTGTCAAATCTCGCAAAAATCTGGTTAAAAAAATATCCATTATGGCAAGTATGCGGGCCGGGTTTTAGCGCAATTGGAAACCGATCAAGGGGTGGATCCGGTCGCATTCCTGATCGAAAAGGGGTTGGCGCGACCCTATGACGGTAAAAAACGCCGTTCATGGTGTCCGTGATTTTTATTCCATCTTAACAGTCTTTGCGCTATCCCTAGTGCTGAAGGTGACGCACGGATACGTTAATGGTTTCGATTTTCAACCAATTTGTCGACTGGTTTTTAAAGCGCGAAGAAGGCACTGGCGAAGAAGGTCAGGGGCCGTTGGCGCTTATGCAAGATATCGGTGACGTCTATGTGTTAATCGCCGAGCCTGAAGGAAAATTTGCCAGTGATGAAGCCAAGGAAGCCTTGCTTCAAGGGCTTGTTATCCCCTTAAATGAACGTGCCGGGTTATCTGCGCGTCGTACGGCCCATGTTTTTAAGCGAACCAATAAAGGAACGTTGGAAAATCAGTTTGAAGATGTTTTGCGGGATGGGCGCGCGTTATTGCAAAAGAAGGGGCCGACCTGTTGATCTGGGGCAAGGTGGAACCTGAATTACAGTCTGTGCGGTGGTATTTTTTAAGTGGTGTTGTGGGACATGCCAATTTGGGCATGCCCGGTTTTGCCGAAAACTTGTTGGTGCCGTTTGAACCGGATATGGGATCACTGGATGTTTTGTATGCGGCTATTTTTGCAGCGTGTGTGCCATCTCATCCCAGTCAGGCATTGAAGATCGGTGAACATTTATTGAATGCGGTTGATCCGTTGACCAAATTACCTGCCGGATTAAGCCCGCGTAAAACCAGTCAGCCGGTGAAGGTTTCCACAATGGGCATGTGTGCGGTTGTTCTGGCCAATATTGCGCGTCGCGCCAAGGAACTTGGCTGGTTCGACCCGGCCTTAAAAGCCTTTAAGACTTGGGAAGATTTGGTTGAAAAAGAAAAAACACCGCAGGAATGGGCCTTGGTCAATAATCATTATGGTTGGTTGTTTGAAGAAATGGCAACCCATAAGGAAGATAAGCAGGCCGTTGAACATATTGAACAGGCCATTCGCCATTTTGAAGGGGTTTGCACTGTTTTCACCCCCAAATCCTATCCGTTGGAATGGGCCGCTGTTCAGATGCGTATTGCGGGTATGTGCGCGCGCATGGGCCGTAGTTTGAGCGAGCCGGATTATCTGCAAAAAGCAGCACGTTATTTTAAAAAATCTTTGGATGTTTACACACAAAAACGATATCCGCTGAATTGGGCCGATGCCATGTCGCATATGGCAAAGGCATTGATGTTGCATGGGCAAATGGTGAAAGGGGCGCAGTCATTGGAACAAGCCGGTGTGGCCTTTCAGGCGGTGTTAAAAATCTATACACCGGAAAAATATCCCGCCCAATGGGCGAATACGCAAAATAATTTGGGGGCAACTTTATTTGCCTTAGCCAAACGTGACCCGTCAACGGTGGCCTGGATTGAACATGCCCTGATGTGTTTTAACGAAGCGCGGTCCTATTATGCGGAAAACGGCAAAGTGCAATTGGCGCATGTGATTGATAAGAATATTTTGCGGGCACAAAGTCTGAAAGAACAGATTGAAGAAGATATTGAAAATGACTTGTTAAATTGAGTCAAATAAGCCGGAAAAACGCTGAATTCGTTATTTACCCTTCTCTGCCTTGAAGCTATGATGCCGCCAAGCTGAGCTTCGCATAAGGAAAACCTGAGAAAATGAAAGTCCTCGTTACAGGAACGGCCGGTTTTATCGGTTATCATCTGGCTGAAAAATTAATTGCCAACGGCCATGAGGTGGTTGGTATTGATTGTGTCACCGATTATTACGATGTTTCCTTGAAAGAAGCGCGTCTGGCCCGCTTAAAACAACATGCGGCGTTTACGGAAATTCGCGAAGATTTGGCCAATGCTGAGGCCATTATGCAGGCTTTTGCCGATCATAAACCGACGCATTGTGTGAATTTGGCGGCTCAGGCCGGGGTGCGATACTCGTTGGAAAACCCGGCAGCTTATACCCATTCAAACATTGATGGTTTTCTCAGCATTTTAGAAGCGTGCCGTCATCATCCGGTGGACCATCTGGTCTTTGCATCGACCAGTTCTGTTTATGGCGGCAATAAGAATATGCCGTTTTCTGAACATGACAGTACCGAACATCCCATGACATTGTATGCGGCAACCAAAAAAGCCAATGAACTGATGGCCCATAACTATGCGCATTTGTTCAATATTCCGGCAACCGGAATGCGCTTTTTTACGGTTTACGGACCGTGGGGTCGACCGGATATGGCATTGTTTTTATTTACCAAGGCCATTCTTGAAGGCAAGCCGATCAATGTCTTCAATCATGGTAATATGGAACGCGATTTCACCTTTGTCGAAGATATCGTTGAAGGGATCTTCCGCCTGTTGTCCAAACCGCCGCAAAAGGATGAAAACTGGGATGCCAAGAACCCGGATCCCTGTACTAGCGGTATTGGCCCTTATCGTATTGTCAATATCGGGAATTCGCGCTGTGAAAAACTGACCCGCTATATTGAAGTTTTAGAAGAAAAACTGGGTCGTAAGGCTGAAAAGAATATGTTGCCCATGCAGGACGGTGATGTCCCGGCGACCTGGGCGGATACACGTGAATTGAATAAAATTACCGGCTATGCCCCCAATACCAGCATTGAAGAAGGCGTTGGTCGGTTTGTTGAATGGTATCTTGATTTTTATAATGTGGACGTATGATGCATAATCGTAAAATTGCCGTTATCGGCCTTGGATATGTGGGTTTGCCGGTTGCCGTTTCTTATGGGCGGGCCGGCTATCAAACCATCGGTTTTGATATTGATCAGGGCCGCGTTGCGGAACTGAACACAGGCTATGATCGCACCGAAGAAGTGGATGAAGGTGACGTTTTACACGACAGTCTAACCTATACATGTGATCTGGATGAATTGCGCAAGGCCGATTTCTTTATTGTGACGGTCCCGACCCCGATTGACGATGCGCATCGTCCCGACATGGGGGCTGTTTTGGCGGCATCGCGCACGGTTGGTTCTGTCTTGAAAAAAGGCGATATTGTTGTTTATGAGTCCACCGTGTATCCCGGTGCGACCGAGGAAGAATGCGTCCCGGTTCTGGAACAAATTTCCGGCTTGTCAAATCAAGGTGATTTTGCAGTGGGTTATTCGCCGGAACGGATCAATCCGGGCGATAAGCAACACCGTTTTGAAACCATCTTGAAGGTGGTCTCCGGTCAGGATGCAGACACACTGGATATTGTTGCAAAAGTTTATGAATCTGTTGTGACGGCGGGTGTGCATCGCGCGGCGAACATCAAAACGGCTGAGGCCGCAAAGGTGATTGAAAATACGCAACGGGATTTAAATATCGCTTTTGTTAACGAATTGTCGCAAATTTTCGAACGTGTCGGCATCGACACCCATGATGTTTTGGAAGCTGCCGGCACAAAATGGAATTTCTTGAATTTTACACCGGGCCTAGTGGGTGGTCACTGCATCGGTGTAGATCCCTATTATCTGACGCATAAGGCCGAACAGTTGGGCCATCATCCGCAAGTGATTTTGGCAGGGCGCCGTGTGAATGACCGTATGGGATATCATATCGCCATGCAGGCGGTAAAAATGCTGATGAAGCGCGGGCGCAAGGATGATCCGGTTGTGACCATTTTGGGTCTGACATTCAAAGAAAACGTTCCCGATCTGCGCAATTCCAAAGTTGTGGATATTATTACGGAATTGCAGGATATGGGTATTCAGGTACAAATTACCGATCCGTGGGCGGAAAAAGACGAAGCCCGTGAAGAATACGGTGTAAACCTGATGGATGAAAGTGACCTTGCGCCAGCTGATGTGGTGATCATGGCGGTATCGCACCAGAAATTCCTTGATAAAGGCTGGGCGCTGCCTGTTTCCTTGTTGAAGGAGAATAAAGGCGCGGTTATCGATATTAAATCCTGTCTGGATCGCAACAGTTGTCCGGCAGATATCGAACTTTGGCGCCTGTAAGCGAGGCTCCGCCATGCAACCCAAAGCCCTCATCGTTGTATCGGAAGACTGGTATTTTTTATCTCATCGTCTTCCCTTGGCAAAGCGATTAAAGGCAGAAGGGTATGATGTGGCGCTGGCTTGTCGTTTTTCCGACAAACGCAAAGAAATTGAGAACCACGGCGTGCGTTGTTTATCTGTAGACTTTCAACGCGACGGCATTTCACCGCTTAAGGCCTTGAAAACGGTTTCGGCTTTGCGTGCGATTTATAAACAAGAACGCCCCGATCTGGTGGTTCATGTTGCCTTGTTTACCGTGCTTCTCGGTACAATAGCGTCTATTTTCTCACCGGCTAAAAAAGTACTAAATCTTGTCACAGGTCTTGGGTTTTCCTTTATTTCCAATAGCCTGAAAGCCCGTATTATTCGCACGGTTGTATCTGTTGCCTTTTGGGGTTTTGCCCGCACAAAGAAGGTCAATATGCTGGTGCAAAACCGGGACGATCTTGCCTTGATGTCGGGATTTGGTTTTTGTGAAGATCATAATCTATTTCTGGTGCGTGGTTCCGGTGTCGATGCGGTGCATTTTCATCCGGCACCTGCCTTGCCCCAGCCGCCTTTAATCACATTTGTCGGGCGTTTGTTATGGGCAAAAGGTGTGGGGGAGATAATAGAGGCTGCCCGCTTATTGAAAGAACGTGGACAAGATATCCGTATCGCACTTGTCGGTGATATTGATGCGCTTAACCCACAAAGTGCAACACAGGATGATCTGGCAAGCTGGCAAGCTGATGGATTGGTCGAATGTTGGGGGCGACGAACGGATATTGCCGATATTTATCGCCAATCCACCGTGGCGTTATTGCCGTCATGGCGCGAAGGATTGCCCAAAAGTCTTTTGGAAGCCGCGGCTTGTGGGCTGGCGATGATTGCAACCGATGTACCGGGCTGTCGCGAGATCGTACGGGATCAGGAAAACGGTCTTTTGGTCCCGCTTCAAAATAGCGTTGCATTGGCGAATGCGATTGAATGCCTCGCCAAGAACCCTGCCCTTTGCGCAGAATTTGGGGCTGCAGCGCGTCGTTTTGTCGATGAAGAATTAAACGATCAGGCCATAATGGATAAAACCATGTCTGTTATTCATCAGATAACGGCTTAATGGGCAGAATTTTGGAGAAGTTATGCACTATCTGACCATTTTCATTGCTGTTCTTATCCTCAGTGTGTTGGCAACGGGTGGTGTGTTGGCCTATTTACGCCATAAGGCCATTCTGGACCATCCCAACGAACGCAGTTCCCATTCCATACCAACACCGCGTGGTGGCGGGATCGGGATGTTAATTGTTATTCTGCCTGCGTTGATTGGGATTAACTTTTTCTGGGAAGACCCTTTGGCAATTGCACCGTTTGCCTTGGGTGGTGCGTTTGTTCTGGCGTTATTGTCATGGCTGGATGATTTGCGTGATTTGGGGGCCGGGGTGCGTTTTGCGGTGCAGTTTATCTGTGTCGGGTTATGTGTCTTTTGCTTACCCCCCAGTGAGACAGGCTATATCGGCGGGTTTATGCCCGTATGGCTGGAGAAAATCCTGCTGGTTTTGGGGTGGGTCTGGTTTATCAATCTCTTTAATTTTATGGACGGGATTGATGGTATCTCCGGTGTTGAAATTGCCTCCATTGGGGCGGGCTGGCCTTGTTTGGTTTTGCGTTGCATTTGGGCGATAGCTTTATTCTGACAGCCCTTGTTTTATGCGCATCTGCCCTTGGTTTTTTGAAATGGAACTGGCATCCCGCCAAGGTTTTTATGGGTGATGTCGGGAGTATCCCGATCGGCTTTCTTTTGGGCTGGATGTTGATTTTGTTGGCCGGGCAAGGCTTTGTTCTGATTGCGGTGTTAATTGCGCTTTATTATATGGTGGATGCAACGTTCACCTTGATCAAACGCCTGCTACGTGGGGAAAAGGTTTGGCAAGCCCATCGCGAACATTTTTACCAACAGGCAACACAAAAAGGTTTGCGCCATGATCAGGTTGCCTTGCGGATTTTGGCATTGAATATGGTGCTGATTGCTTCGGCTTGGGTGGCTTATGACGTCACTTTATTGGGCGGACTGACCTTGGCAATTCTAAGCGTCACTGTTTTGTTGTTCCATTTTAAAAAAGGATCGCAAAACGATGTCTAATATTCTGGTGACTGGGGCCACAGGCTTTGTCGGGCAGGCTTTGTGTCAACACCTGTTGAGGAACGGGCATCGGGTTGTTGCGACTTATCGAACGCATAAAACCGATTTGAATTGTGACTGGCTTCAAATTGGCGATATGGATGGCAATACGGACTGGGCAGATAAACTCACCGGGATTGATGTGGTTATCCATCTTGCCGCTCGTGTTCATATGATGCAGGACGGCGCGATTGATCCCTTGGCGATATACCGTGCGATCAATCGGGATGGGACCTTGTGTTTGGCAAAAGCGGCACAATCCCAAGGGGTAACGCGATTTGTCTTTTTAAGCTCTATCAAGGTGAATGGGGAGAAAACGCAAAAGGATCAACCCTTCGGGGTGGTAATTGATCAGCCCCCTGTTGACCCCTATGGTCTGTCAAAATGGGAAGCAGAAGAAGGCCTGCGCACCTTGGCACAACAGACAGGACTGGAAGTTTGTATCCTTCGACCACCGTTGGTTTATGGTCCCGGTGTCAAAGCCAATTTCCTGAGCTTTTTAAAATTGGCAGACAAAGCTCTGCCGGTACCGTTTAAATGTCTGCATAATCAACGCAGCCTTGTGAATGTGGAAAATCTGGCGGATGCACTGATGGTATGTAGCCAACATCCGAACGCGGCCCATAAAACATATTTAATCAGTGATGGGCATGATTTAAGCGTGGCTGACATGTTTGCCTTGATGGCGCAAAAACTGAAACGCCCTTGCCGGATGATCCCGGTTCCTGTCTTTGTTCTGAAAATATTGGGAAGAATAACAGGCAAATCAGCCGCAATTGATCGTTTAACACAAAGTTTGCAAGTTGATGGACAAACCATCCAAAAAGAATTGAACTGGACCCCGCCTGTTTCGGTGGAAAGCGGTTTTGAAAAGATGGTGAGTTGGTATAAAGGTTGAAGTCAGCCTGAAAACAAGGTACTTGAATTATTCGGTTTTTCTTTAGTCTGCCGGGATGTCATGGCGTTTACTTTTAGCAAAATACCCGGGCGCGGATGGGTTGCCCTGTTCCATGATCTGTTGATGACGGCAGTGTCGTTTAATGTCGCGCTTTATTTGCGACTGGGCAATGATTTCCATAATTATCTGGAAGTTGTGCGCACCGGTACGCCTATTTTGGTGATCTTGGCAGCAGCTGTCTTTTATCTGATGGGGCTTTATAAGGGAATTTGGCGTTATGCCTCCATGCGTGATTTGATCGCCATCACCAAATCTGCCAGTATTTTGATCCTGATTTTCGCGCTTGTGATGTTTATGACAACGCGATTGGAAGCCTTGCCCCGTTCTGTTCCTGTCATCAACTGGTTTGTGTTGATGGCTTTGTTGGGGGCACCGCGTTTTATTTATCGCATGCTGAAAGACCGTCGTCTGGATTTGTCCCATTTGGTAAGCGAAACTCCCAGAATTCCCGCACTCTTGATCGGGGCGAGCGATGGGGCGGATTTGTTCCTGCGCGCCATTGAACGCAATCCCAACATCCCTTATCAGCCCGTTGGTCTGGTGGCAGAAAAAAAATCACGGGCCGGATTGGATATGTTGGGTGTTCCCGTTTTAGGGATGTTGGATGAATTGCCCGATATTATTGCCGACTTGGCAAAGAAGAATAAAAAGCCGCAGCGCCTGATTTTAACGAAAGATGATTGGCCCGGTGAAAAAGTGCGTAAACTTTTGGCTTTAGCGGATGAGTTGGGAGTACCCTTGTCGCGCTTACCCAAAATGACCGATTTGCGCAGTGGTCAAGTGGACCAGATTGAGGTGCGTCCCATTGATGTGGAAGATTTATTGGGGCGTCCGCAGAAGGCCTTGGATAAATCGCTGCCTAAGGATTTGATTTCCGGTAAAAAAGTCTTGGTAACCGGGGCTGGTGGCTCTATCGGGAGTGAACTTGTTCGCCAGATTTGTAGTTTTGATCCTTGCGAGATTTTGTTGTTGGAGGCTTCAGAATATGCGCTGTATACCATCGATATGGAAGTATCGCGCACCTTCCCGGATTTAAAACGGCAGGCCTTAATTTGTAATATCCGTGATCGTTATCGCCTGAATGATATTTTCGAAACCAATAAGCCGGACTTGGTGTTTCATGCAGCGGCCTTAAAGCATGTGCCTTTGGTGGAAGAAAACCCTGTGGAAGGGATTTTGACCAACGCGGTCGGCACCCGCAATGTTGCAGACGCCTGTGTTGCCCACGGTATTCAGGCGATGGTGCAAATTTCCACCGATAAGGCCGTGAACCCGACCAATATTATGGGGGCGAGCAAACGCATTGCCGAAAGTTACGCGCAGGCCTTGGATATCAAAAAAGCGGGATGCCGGTTCACGACCGTACGATTTGGCAATGTGTTGGGATCAACCGGGTCGGTTGTCCCCTTATTTGAAAAGCAGTTGCGCGCAGGTGGACCGTTGACCGTCACGGATAAAGAAATGAACCGTTTCTTTATGACGGTTCGCGAAGCGGTGGAACTGGTTTTACAAGCCGCCGTTTTGGCGCAAAAAGACAATGTACTGGATGGGAAAATCTGTGTTCTGGATATGGGGGAACCGGTTAAAATCCTTCATTTGGCGGAACAAATGATTAAATTATCCGGTTTACAACCTTATCAGGATATCGATATTCAATTCACGGGTTTGCGCCCCGGTGAAAAACTATATGAAGAGATTTTCCACGGGGATGAACCGCCAACCCCCTCTACCCAAGAAGGCATTTTAATTGCCACACCACGTGTGCTGGATGCCGATATGCTGGCGCAGACATTGGATCGTATTGAAACCAAATGTCGCAATCGCGATACAATTGCTGCCTTGCATGTGGTCAAGGAACTGGTGCCGGAACTGGATCATCCGTTTTTTAAAGAACAGATTTAAAGACGTTTTTCTTTTTTATCTGCTGTGTTTGGTTACAGTTTGCTGAGACGCCATTTGACACAAACGCCTTCCCCGCGCAAGGGACCTTGCATGACAATCTGATCGGTATGTCGCACATGACCGGGACGTGCAACATAGATACTTTCGCGAATATCAAGCTTGCCACCCTGTACCCGTAAATGCCAGCCGGCGCCATTGTGGGTCTTTAATAGAACGGCCTGTCCGTCTTGAACCAACGAGGCATGCACATCGGGATGCAGATGCAAACTGATGGCGTAGGTCGATCCACCCATACCGATTAATTTGTCTTCAACACGCAAGTCGGTGCCAGTTTTATTCATATAGACACTACGCTGATGGATCAGGCCGAAACTGGCTTGATAGGCATTATGTTGGGCCTCGATCAGGACTTGCCCGTTGTCTTCAAACCGTTGTGCCGATATGTCCGCCTGATAGGGTTTGATGCCGCCCCCATGCAAGACGCTGAAACAGTTTTTATCATCAACCGTTAAACAGTTGTGTGCGGCGGTCGCAGACAAGGCATCATGCCAGCTGGGGTCGCCACCGACGGCGCAGCCGCAATTGACCAGCAATCGTTCATTATCAGAACTGACTTCTAAACTGAGAGGGGCGGCATGACCGAAGGGATGGCATTGGATATCCGGCGGCCCGGCAACGTCCATTAACAAGACAGTGCGTCCGGCTTCAATACGTTGATAACCGCTGTGGCGGGCATCGCTGAGCGGTTGGCCGATATTGCCGGTGCGGTCCAACAATTGATCAATTGCGTCACGCTGACCTTCTTGGGAGCCATGAAACAGGGCAAATCCGCCATCGGTATGGCGCAGTGTTCGGATCATGGGGGCCATACGATCAATATTCAGGCGAAAACGATCCGGGCATTCCTTGTGCAGTTCACTAAAAATATCTATGATTTCAAGGGTCATCTGCAAAACATCGCACAGTGTTTCAGCCGAACGTGAAATATGACCGCCATCGGCAAGAATTTGGCGATCCAGTTCTTGTGTCATGCGTTCCAGAACGCGTGGCGTTTTTTTCTCAAACCCTTTGATAAATAAACTGATGTAAAGTTGTCCGCGCAAGGCGCGCAATAAGGTGTAACCCGTTAAATCGTGAAAACGCGCGCGCGACAGGTGCGAGGCCTGTAAAGACAGGCTGCTTTTAAAATCACGGATAAAATCATCATCGGCACCGGTACAAAGCTTATCAATATTGGCCATCCAGTTGATCAAGCGTTCACCCATGACATCGGCACGCCATGCAAGGGGGCTCCAGACACCGTGAAGGTCCAACCAGCTTTGGATATATTGGCGGGCAGTGACGATGGCATCTGCATCATTACTTTGGGCGAGATCGTTTAACCATGAAAAACCATGAACCCAGCTTTGCCAGGCAAGGTCATCTTGTGCTGTTGTCCAAGGGTGATCGCTACTTTTGTAGGTCCGTCCGGCAAAAGGGAACTTCCCGTCTTTTAACAGCGCGACATTTTCCGGGTGGTTCACCTTCAGGTTATTAGGTAAGGCGATAATGTCCAACTGTGGATTTTTGCGCAGGGTAACCAGATAGAGCGGCGAGCGATAAAGCAAGGCGCGCGCTTTGTTCAACCCTTTTTGCCATAAGGGTTGTTCGGGGATATTTTCTTTATGTTTCAATGACATAAAACCATCTCGGGCAAAAGAATGTGCGATGCAACAGAAATCACATTTATTACCTATCAGGTTCATCGAAAGGGCACAAGATGTGCGCAAAAAAAAGCGATCCGTCTTTTGAAAAAACGGATCGCCAAGAAGGGGATGTTGTACAAAAAATTAGATTTCCGGGAACCAGACGTCCAGAATGCCCAATTCTTCTAACTTCTGAACAACGACCTCTGCGGCTTCTTCTGCGTTCAGTTTGGAGCCATCCAGATGGATATCCGGGTTTTCCGGTGCTTCGTAAGGTGATGAAATACCTGTAAAGTTTGGCAAATCACCGGCGCGCGCCTTGGCATAAAGGCCTTTGACATCGCGTTCTTCGCAAATCTCCAGTGGTGTATCGACGAAAATCTCGATGAACTCACCTTCTTCCAACAGGTCGCGGGCCATTTTGCGCTCTGATCGGAATGGCGAGATAAAGGATGTCAGGGTTATGAGACCGGCATCAACAAACAGTTTGGCCGTTTCACCGATACGACGGATATTTTCCACCCGATCAGCATCACTGAAACCGAGGTCTTTGTTCAAACCGTGGCGGATGTTGTCGCCATCCAGTGCATAGGTATGTTTATGCAGGGAATGCAGTTTCTTTTCCACAAGGTTGGCAATGGTGGATTTGCCCGAACCGGACAGACCTGTAAACCACAAGACACAGGAACGTTGACCTTTACGTTCAGCACGTTCTTTTTTGCTGATATCAAGGGCTTGCCAATGCACATTGCTGGCCCGGCGCAGGGCATGGTCGATCATGCCGACACCGACAGTGGCGTTGGTATAACGATCGATCAAGATGAAACGACCTGTCCCCCGGCTATCCACATAGCTGTCAAAGGCCACGTTGCGGTCAAGGGCAACATTACAAATGCCGACTTCGTTGAGTTCCAATGTTTTGGCCGCGGCTTCTTCCAAGGTATTGACGTTGACCTTGTGTTTCAGCTCGCTGATTTGCGCACCTGCCGTTTGAGTACCGAATTTAATCAGATAAGATCGACCGGGCAAAAGGGCATCGTCATGCATCCAGATGATCTTGGCTTCGAACTGATCGGCATAATCGGGACGGGATTTGACATCGACCAACATATCGCCGCGTGAAATATCAATTTCATCTTTCAAGGTGATGGTAACAGCTTGTCCGGCAATGGCTTCTTCCAAATCCCCATCCAGTGTAACGATACGATCGACAATGGAGGTTTGACCTGATGCCGGAATGGCGATTTCATCACCCGGTTTGACGCTACCAGCTTCAATCGTTCCGCTAAAGCCACGGAAATCAAGATTGGGACGGTTCACCCATTGAACCGGCAGGCGGAAACGGTTTTTCTTCAAATCGGACGCCACTTGAACGGTTTCCAGATAATGCATCAGGGTCGGCCGTCATACCAATCGGTTTGCGGGCTTCGATCAATGATGTATCG
>LLEK01000069.1_pt1 | contig 18665 bp, 18 predicted proteins | sample 595821 | NCBI WGS metagenome assembly LLEK01 (sample SAMN02919311, study PRJNA255460) | bioreactor metagenome | biome: chemostat; feature: culture 2011_25.1; material: sediment; isolation source: day79 25degC chemostat 2011 inoculated with Wadden Sea sediment taken from... | place: Germany: Bremen ...
TTTTTATTATAAGTGAGTTGATCCATCTATTGCTACAAGCTTTTCATCAAAATGCTCTATAGTTTGGCTTTGTATATCTTCATCAGTAAGACTCAATAATAAATCAGGTGTTTGCTTCTCTAGTTTCATAATAGTGTGTTCTAGAGTATATTTATTATCTATATCAATATTTAAATAATTACACATTTCTATATATAAATTATCTACACTTGAAGCATATCTACTATATATCACACCTGCAAAATCATTTAAATATAGGTGATAGTTTTTATAGTTTGATAAAAACTCAATATTTCTATCTTTATTAAGTATGGTTCCATCTTTATGTAATTTATCATATATGTGTTTTGTACTAATATATAATATTTCACTACAGTTTTTTTCTATATCATCTAAAAACTTTTCTTTTGTCATATCTTACCTAAATTTTAATATTCTTTAATAATAAAAAAAGGGAGCCTAAAGCTCCCTTAATTTTGTTGTCTAATGGATAAGATTAAACTTGTGGCCCTGCTGCTGTGAAATCAAAATCACTATCATCAGTAAGGTACTTTTTGAAATTTTTAATATACATATTTGCTAACTCTTTAGCTTGAAGATCATATGCTTGTTTATCTTCCCATGTATTTCTAGGATTTAATACTTTAGTATCAACCCCTTCTAATGTTTTAGGAATAGAAAGGTTAAATATATCTGTAGTTTCAAATTCACTATTGTTAATTTTTCCATCTAAAATTCCATTGATACAAGCTCTAGTATTTTTAATACTCATTCTTTTACCAACACCATAAGCACCACCAGTCCAACCTGTGTTTACTAAATAAACATTTGCTTCATGTTTATCTATTTTTTCACCAAGTAGTTTTGCGTAAACTGTTGGATGTAAAGGTAAGAAAGCTTCACCAAAACAAGCACTAAATGTAGCTTGAGGTTCAGTTACTCCTCTTTCTGTTCCTGCAACTTTTGCAGTATAACCACTTAAAAAGTAATACATTGCTTGTTCTTTTGTTAATTTAGAAACAGGAGGTAATACACCAAAAGCATCTGCACTTAAAAAGATAATATTTTCAGGGTGTCCTGCTTGCATATCCTCTTTTATATTTTCAATATGATTAATTGGATAAGAAACTCTTGTATTTTCTGTTTTTTTATTACAGCAATAATCTACTAAAATATCTCCATCATCTTCATCATAAGATACATTTTCTAAAATAGCACCTCTTTTAATCGCACCATAAATTTCTGGTTCAGCTGATGGATCAAGGTTGATAACTTTAGCATAACAACCACCTTCAAAGTTAAATACCCCATCATCATCCCAACCATGCTCATCATCACCAATTAAAGCTCTATTTGGATCTGTAGAAAGTGTAGTTTTCCCTGTACCACTTAATCCAAAGAATAAAGCAGTATCACCGTTTTTCCCAACATTTGCTGAACAATGCATAGGAAGTTTTCCTTCAAGAGGAAGCCAGTAGTTCATCATTGAAAAAATACCTTTTTTCATCTCACCAGCATACCAAGTTCCACCAATAATGGCAGTTTTTTCTTCAATATTAAATACAACAAATACCTCAGAATTTAAACCTTGTTTTTCCCAATCTTCATTTACTATTTTACACGCATTATATACAGTAAAATCAGCTGTAAAGTTATCTAATTCTGAAGTTTCTGGCATAATAAACATATTGTCAATAAAGTGAGCTTGCCAAGCAATTTCTGTTACAAATCGAACAGATTTTCTACTATTTAAACTAGCTCCACAATAAACATCTGATACATATAAAAGATCTTTATTGCTTAGTTGCTTTTTTGTTTTTTTTAGTAAATCATCATATGTTTCTTTTGAAATAGATTTATTTACATCTCCCCAAGCAATATATTTATTTGACTCTTCTTGGTTTACAAAATATTTATCTTTAGGACTTCTTCCTGTGAATATTCCTGTTTCTATAATTGTCGCACCACTTTTAGCTATTATCGCACCATCATGGTCTATCGCCATATTTATTAGATTCTCTCTTCCTAAGTTTCGTAAGATCGAACCAACATTTTCTAACCCAATTGAGTTTTTAATCTCTTCCATTTTCATATACCTATGTATTCTCTGCTCTATTTAAATATTGATAAAAGTACACCAGCAGCAACGGCAGAACCGATTACTCCAGAAACATTTGGTCCCATAGCATGCATCAATAAAACATTTGATTTATCATACTCTTGACCCACCTTACTTACAACTCTTGCCGCCATTGGTACTGCTGAAACTCCAGCTGCACCAATAAGTGGGTTGATTTGATTGTCTTTACTACTAAATTTATTCATTATTTTTGCCATAATAACACCAGTTGCAGTACCTACACTAAATGCAATTAAACCAATAACCATAATACCCATTGTATCAAGTACTAAGAACTTATCTGCTGCTAGTTTTGAACCAACACCAAGTCCTAAGAATATTGTTACAATATTAATAAGTGAATTTTGCATTGTATCACTTAATCTATCTACCACACCAGATTGTTTTGCAAAGTTACCTAATGCAAATGCTCCAATTAGTGGAGTTGATTCTGGTAAAAGTAAAATTGCCATCATTAAAATTAAAATAGGTAAGAAAAGTTTTTCTAAAGGATGAACTTTTCTAAGTGCTGGCATTTTTATTTTTCTTTCCTCTTCACTTGTAAGTGCTTTCATAATTGGAGGCTGAATTACTGGTACAAGTGCCATATAACTATATGCAGCAACTGCTATTGCACCTAATAAATGAGGAGCAAGTGCATTTGCAATAAAAATAGAAGTAGGTCCATCAGCACCACCAATTATAGAGATAGCACTAGCATCTTGTAAACTAAATCCAATTGCAACAGCACCAACTAAAGAACCGAAGATTCCAAATTGAGCTGCTCCTCCTAGAAGTGCTGTTTTAGGGTTTGCTAAAAGTGGACCAAAGTCTGTCATTGCTCCTACTCCCATAAAAATAAGGAGAGGGAAAAATCCATTTGCAATACCCATATTATAAATAATACCAAGCATTCCACTCTCTCCTCCAATACCTGCAAGTGGAATATTAGCTAGTAATCCACCAAATGCAATTGGTATTAATAAAAGTGGCTCAAACCCTTTAGCAATAGCAAGATAAAAAAGTATAAATACAATGATAAACATGATGATTCTTCCCCATGTTTGCTCAAATGTTGTCATAGGTCTAGCATCTTCATCATGTGCTTCTGATGTCATAACATCATCACTAGGATTAAATAAAGCATTTATACCCGTAGTTTTAAAAAATGAACTAGCAAGTTCACCCATTGTTTTTGATTGATACTCTTCTTTTTCTGTTTTAACTACTTCTGTTGTTGTATTAGCATAGATATTTGTACTAAATAGTGCAAATATCGACAATAAAATAATAGAAATAAGTTTTTTATTAATTTGTTTTTTCAAGGTATAATTCCTTTTATCCAATAACCGCTATAGTTTGACCTTCATTAACTGCATCATTTGGTTTAACTGCAATTGCTGTAATTGTACCTGAACACGGTGCTTCAATATCAATTTCCATTTTCATAGCTTCTAATATAGAGACAACTTGACCTTTTTCAACTTTATCACCTACATTTACTAATAGTTTCCATACATTTCCACTTACAGTTGCTCCAACTTCTGTACCACCAGCACTTGGTGCCTCTGCAGCAGGTGCAGAACTAGCTTCAGATGCTGTTGGTGCTACAACTTGAATATCTGCTTCACCCTCTGCAACTTGTACACTAAATTTTTTACCATCTACAACTACTGTATAGTTCCCATCTGCCATTTTACTTTCTCCCTCTGTTGTTTCACATGTTATATTTTCACAATCTTCTATTTTTCTTACATTTAGCAGTGAATCACCTTTTAAAAATGCAATACCTTTTTCATCACAAGCTGCTGCTATGAATATATTCTCTTCAGTTGTTTCTAACCCTTCAATTTCTAATCTCTCTTTCCATGCATCAATTGATTTTTTAACATCTTTATCTGAAATATCAAGCGGATTTTCTTTTGTTGGTTCAAGCTTTAATTTTTCACTTGCTAATTTTACAATCTCTGGATCTGGTTCAACTGGAGTTTTACCAAAGTAACCAAGTACCATTTTCCCATATCCTGGAGCAATTTGTTTCCAAGGGCCAAAATTAACATTTGCATATGCTTGTTGCCAATAAAATTGTGATACTGGAGTAACAGATGTACCATATCCACCTTTTTCAACAACCTCTTGCATAGCTTTGATAACTTCTGTGAATTTATCAAGTGTACCATTATCTCTCATCATCTGAGTATTAGCAGTTAATGCTCCACCTGGCATAGGTGAAAACGGAATAAGAGGACTAACTTGTGTAGCTTCTGGTGGAATAAAGTAATCTTTTAAACAATCTTTTAATGTTTCTTGATATTCTAAAACTTTTTCAATACTTAATCCTCCAAGGTCATAATTACTACCTTTAGTTGCATGTAACATTGTTAAAATATCTGGTTGAGAAGTACCACCACTTACTGGTGCATTAGCTAAATCAATACCATCAGCTCCTGCATCAAGTGCTGCAAGATAAGCGGCAACAGATACACCAGCAGTTTCATGAGTATGAAGTCTAATATGAGTATCATTACCTAGAAGTTTTCTAGCCATTTTAATAGTTTCATGAACTTTGTTTGGGTTTGCTGTACCACTTGCATCTTTAAAACATACAGAGTCATATGGTAAACCACTATCTAATATTCTTCTTAATGTATTTTCATAAAAAGCAACATCATGAGCACCTTCACAACCAGGAGGAAGGTCCATCATAGTTACAACAACTTCATGATTTAAACCATGCTTTTTTATACACTGTGCAGAGTATTCTAAATTTTGTACATCATTTAATGCATCAAAATTTCTAATTGTGCTAGTACCATGTTTTGCAAACATTTTAGCATGTAAATCGACTAATTCTCTACTACCTGTATCTAACATTACTGTATTTATACCACGTGCAAGTGTTTGAAGGTTTGCTTCAGGACCAACTATTGATCTAAATTTATCCATCATGTCAAATGCATTTTCTTGTAGATAAAAGTATAATGATTGGAATCTAGCACCACCACCAAATTCAAAATGCTTTATACCTGCAGCTGATGCTGCTTCAACAGCTGGAAAGAAATCATCCATAAGAACTCTTCCTCCAAAGACAGACTGAAATCCATCTCTAAAAGTTGTGTCCATTATATCAATATATTTTTTTGACATTGTCATTAACCTTTTTGATTGTTATAGTGTATTATTGCAGCCGTGATTGCTGCGATTGTATCTTTTTCGTCAGTATTATTTGTAGTTTGAGGTTTCCACTGAGATAGTTCCTCTTTTGGTTTTTCTGGGAAAAACTTTGCGATAAGCTTTGCTTGAGCTTTAAGTGCAAATATCATGATAATTAAGAATATAAAGACTATTCCCATACCAAGTGCCATAAACTTAATAGCCTCTGTGACTAAACTTACTTCTTCCATATTATGTACTCCATTTTATTTTAGTAACCAAAATGTAACCACTAAAAATTAAAATTTCAACATTTTATATTAATATAGCTTTATTAAATATTTAATTTACCCTTTATTATATTTAATTTTTAAAAATGTAATTTTTATAGAATAACTTCACACAATTTGTATATAAAAAGATCGATTTTTTCTGAAATGTTGTCAATATTTTTTTTCATGTTCTTTCCCTTGTCTTTTGATTTATATATAGAATTATTACAAAAAAAAATATTAATACTAAAAAACATTGCATTTTGCAATTTTAATTTTAATAATATTAAAAATATGATATTATTAATTACAAAATAGGAGGAATACTAGTCATGTTGAATATTAATGAGATAATTGAAAAGTTAAGAGATGTACTTTCTAGTGAAAAAGATCAAGGTAAAATCTTTGATAAAGATATTGCGAGTGCTTTAGATATTACAAGTGTGAACTTTGCTACAATGAAAAAAAGAAATAGTGTACCATTTTCTAATATACTAGATTTTTGTGCATTAAAAAAGATATCTATAAACTGGATGTTATATGGACAAGATCCAAGTAGTTTAATAGATAGTACTGATAAGTATTGGATTAAATACTTTCCTACAATTAATGTAAGTGCTGGTGGTGGTGCTTTTGATGCAGATGAGGATTTTGAAAAGCTTGATTTACCAGACTTTTTTGTAAATATTGTTGGCGGGGAAGATAATCTTAAAAATGTTGAAGCTATAAATGTTACAGGAGATAGTATGGAGCCAACATTGAATAATGGTAATATTATATTTATAGATAAAACAAAACAAGATGCTTCTAAAGATGGTATATATGCTTTTGTAAATGAAAATGGACTTTTTGTAAAAAGAATTCAAAAAAGAATTGATGGTGCTTTAGATATTATTTCAGATAATAGAGAATACCCAAGTCAAATTGCAAATAAAAATGAGATAGATATTTTAGGTAAAGTGATAAGCTCTATAGGTAAGGTCTTTTAGGTTAAGTTTATTTTCAGGAAAATTATCATGATATTTAGATATAATTTCTAAAAATTATATAAAACGGAGTATTTACTTGGACAGTCATTCCCCCTTGTTATTGTCAATATTTAAAAAAGGTTACGTATGGAATATTTAATCTTTTTATTTGTCTTAGTTATAGGTGTATCGTTTTTATGTTCTATTTTAGAATCTATTCTTCTGTCAACAAACGCTTCTTATATATCTGTATTAGAAGAGAATAGTCCTGCTACAGGAAAACTACTTAAAAATTTAAAAAAAGATGTTGATAAATCAATATCATCAATACTAATATTAAATACATTTGCAAATACATTAGGAGCAACAGCTATTGGTATACAAGCTCAAAGTATATTTGATGATGATAGTGGCTTTGTATTAGTAGTTTCTATTTTTTTAACTTTTAGTATATTGTTTTTTGCAGAAATTATACCAAAAACTATTGGAGCAATATATTGGAAGCAACTAGCACCATTAGCAGCTAGACTTATAAATATCTTTATATTTATTACATATCCAATTATTATATTTACATTATTTGTTACAAGAAAAATAAGCAAAAATAGCGATACTGAAATTGTATCAAGAGAAGAGTTAATTCATAGTGCACTTTTAAGTGAAGAAGATGGTATTATTAATGATATGGAATCTGATATTATAGAAAATGCTTTAACTTTAAAGCAGAAAAAAATAAAAGATATTTTAACTCCAAGAAGTGTTGTGTTTTCTGTATCAAAAGATACTATAATAAAAGATTTACTTGAAGATAAAAGAACATATAAGTTTTCAAGAGTTCCTGTATATGATGGTACAATTGATAATATAGTAGGAATGGTTTTAACTAAAAAGCTTTTTAAAAATGCTATTAGTGATCCTAATATTACTATTGAGTCTATTATGTCTAAAGTTGAATCTATCAATGAAAATATACCTGTACTTAAAGCCTTGAGTAGTTTTACTAAAGCAAAAGGGCATATGCTAATAGTTACAGATGGTTATGATCAAACTGAAGGTATAGTTACACTTGAAGATTGTTTAGAAACATTACTCGGTCTTGAAATTATGGATGAACTTGATACAACAGCTGATATGAGAAAACTAGCTAGTGCAAAAATGAAAGCAAAAAGAAAACAAGCTGTTAGTTAAATAAAACTATATTAGATATAAAAAAGCTCAAAGGTTTTTCCTTTGAGCGTTTTTTATTTTATGTAGAAAAGTATTATTAACTTTCTACATAGTTTTTAAGATTTCTTCCAACTTTTGGATGTTTTAGTTTCTTAATAGCACTTGATTCAATTTGTCTTACTCTTTCTCTTGTAACACTTAGTGTATTACCAATCTCCTCAAGAGTTCTATCACTTCTATCATCAAGTAATCCAAATCTCATTCTAACAACAGCTTGTTCTCTTTCATTAAGCTGTCCTAAAATTTGATCAATTTGACCAAGCAAGTCATCATGCATAATATTATCAACTGGAGTTGGTGCTTGTGTATCTGCAACAAAATCTCCAAATTTACCGTCATCTTCATTTCCTATAGGAGCATCTAAAGATACAGGTTCTTTTGTAATTTTGATAACTTGTTTTACTTTATCAACAGTTAACCCAACTTCTTTTGCAATCTCATCTACATCTGGTTCTCTTCCATTTTCTTGGATACCTTTTCTGATGATTTTGTTAATTCTATTTATTGTTTCAATCATATGAATTGGAATTCTAATAGTTCTTGCTTGATCTGCTATAGCTCTTGAAATTGCTTGTCTAATCCACCATGTAGCATAAGTAGAGAATTTATACCCTTTTTTATACTCAAATTTATCGACAGCTTTCATAAGACCTATATTCCCTTCTTGAATTAAATCAAGAAATGGTAATCCTCTATTTGTATATCTTTTTGCAATAGATACAACAAGTCTTAGATTTGATTTAGCCATTCTATTTTTAGCTTCATCTGTTATCTTTTTACCTAGTTTAATTTGTTCAAGAACATCTTTTAGTTCTTCCTCTTCAAGATCAAATCCACCTTCACTAGCTTGAGCTGTTTGGTAAAGTTTTTTGATTTCCATATAAGTTGATACCATAGTAGCTTCAGGAACCATACCTATAATATCAATCTTAGATAATGTTAAAATCTTTTCTAATAGTTTTTTATGGTTTTCTAATAATGTTTCATTAAATAAAGGAAGTTTATATTCTAATCTTTTTAATTCTACTTCAAAACCATCAACACTATTTAAAGATGTTTCCATCGCTTTTACAATTTCAGCAATAAGTTTACTTGTAGGTCCTAATTCAATAAGGCTTTCTTTTATAAGTTTCTTTTTAAATGCACCTTGTAGTTCAAATAATAATATGTCTGCTTCTTCATCACTTTTTGCTACTTCTTTAGATGTGAATTTTAACCACTCTTTTTTAGCTTTTTCAAGAAGTTTTAAAAGATTCTATAATTTTTTGAGCTCTTTTGTCTAGCTTTTTGTCTTTACTTTTTGATTCCTCTTCTTCATCAAACTCTTCCTCTTCTAACACATCTACTATATCTTCTGCTTCTGTTTCATTATCGTCATCATCAAAGTTTTTAAATAACTCTTTAACTTTTCTCTCACGATTTACAAGAGGCTCTTTATATTCTAAAATAAAGTCAATTAAGTATGGAACAGAACATATAGCATCAAGGATAGTATTTTCACCCTTTTCCATATTTTGAGATATTTCTATCTCCTCTTCTTTTGTTAAAAGAGGAACTTTCCCCATCTCTCTTAAATACATTCTAACAGGAGAATCAGATCTTGACCACTCTAGTAACTCTTTACTTTTTAATAAATCAAATTCTTCACCATCAGAGTTTTCTTGTCTTTTTATTCTAGCGTCTTCTTTTCTTTTATATTCAAGTTCATTAAGTCTTTTAGCTTGTTCTTTTGAACTCATTAAACTAATATTGAATAGTTGTTTTTGTGCAAGAATTTTTTTAATGATTGCTGATGTTGGAACTTTTTGAAAAAGTAAGATTAACTTTTCATGAGTAAGAGTACCGTCTTTGTTCTCTTTGAATATTTTTTCTATAGCTTTATTTATATCTTTTACTTTTGGTGCCATTAAATTGATACCCTTTTTGTTAAATTTTAAAGGCTATATTATACCCAAATTATATAAATTAACAATTAGTTAATCTATATTTTTTCAAAAATTAGGTATAATCCCCCCAAATATGAAATTTAAGGAAATTTAATAAATGAATAAAATTACTGGAAAAGTTTGGAACTTTGGTGATAATATTGATACAGATTTAATAATTGCTGCAAGATATTTAAATAGTAGTGATCCTCATCACTTAGCAAAATTTGTTATGGAAGATGCAGATCCTGATTTTGCTTCAAAAGTAAAGCCAGGAGATATAATAGTAGCTGGTGAAAACTTTGGTTGTGGAAGTTCAAGAGAACATGCCCCAATCGCACTAAAAGCAGCTGGTGTTGCAGCTGTTATTGCACCAACTTTTGCTAGAATTTTTTACAGAAATGCTTTTAATATGGGACTTCCTATCTTTGAATTAGAAAATGCTTTAGAAATAAAAGAAGGGGAACTAGTTTCAATTGATTTAGATGCTGGTACAATAGAGAATATAGATAAAGAAAAGAAATATAATTTTACTCCAATTCCTCCTTTTATGCAGGAACTTTTAGCTGATGGTGGATTAATGAATTTTGCAAAAAAGGAAGCTCATGGCAAGTTATAATATCTCTTTAATTAAAGGTGATGGTATAGGTGAAGAGATAGTAAATGAAGCTGTAAAGGTTTTAGATGCTGTTGGAACTAAATTTAATATAGATTTTAATTATAAAGAATATTTAATGGGTGGATGTGCTATTGATGCTACAGGAGATCCATTACCACAAGAAACAGTTGATGGTGTATTAGCAAGTGATGCTTGTTTATTTGGTGCAATTGGAGGTCCTAAGTGGGATAACCAACCAAGAGAACTTAGACCTGAATCAGGATTACTTCGATTTAGAAAAGAGATGGGTGTATTTGCAAATCTTAGACCAGCAGTAGTTTATGATGAATTAGTTGATGCAAGTTCTTTAAAACCAGAGGTTATCAAAGGTGTTGATATTATGGTTGTACGTGAACTTATTGGTGGTATTTACTTTGGTGAGCCAAAAGGTAAAACTGAAGATAAGGGATGGAATACTATGGTGTATACTGTTGCTGAGATTGAAAGAATTGCTCATGTTGCATTTAAATTAGCAATGAAAAGAGATAAACGAGTTTGTTCAATTGATAAAGCAAATGTTCTTGATGTTTCACAACTTTGGAGAGATACAACAGAAAGAATTGCTAAAGAGTATCCAGAAGTTGAATTATCACATATGTATGTTGATAATTGTGCTATGCAACTTATTGCAAATCCAAGACAGTTTGATGTTATTTTAACTGGAAATATTTTTGGTGATATTTTAAGTGATGAAGCATCAATGTTAAGTGGAAGTATTGGTCTTTTACCAAGTGCTAGTACTGGTGAAAAAACAGCAGTATATGAACCAATTCATGGATCAGCTCCTGATATAGCTGGACTTGGTATCGCGAACCCAATAGCAACAATTTCAAGTGCTAGTATGATGCTTAGATATTCATTAGATGAAGAGGTTGCTGCTGATGCAATTGATACTGCTATTAAAAAAGCTATGGCTGAAGGTTATAGAACAGGAGACTTAGCTGCTTATGATTGTAAAGAGCAGGTTAATTGTTCTAAAATGGGAGATATCATAGCTAGTTATATTTAGTAACTATATATTTTTTCATATAAAAAAAAGCAGAGACAATTGGTCTCTGCTTTTTATTGTATTTAGAGTTTTTTAAAATAATTCTATATTTACTTTTTCTTTATATCTTATTACTTGATTTCTTCCAGTTTCTTTTGCTTCATAAAGAGCTATATCAGCATTTTTCATAACTATATCAAAGTTTGTTGAATCTTCTGGAAACATAGATAGTCCTACACTAATAGTTTTCTTTAGTTTATTACCTGCATAAACGTTTATCTCATTTTCACTAACTTTAGTTCTAATTTTATTTGCAACCTCTAAAGATGCATTTTCATCTGTAACACCAACTAAAAGAACAATAAACTCTTCTCCACCATATCTTACAACAATATCTGAATCTCTAACATTTTCACCTAAAATTCTACTTAGCTCTTTTAGAACAAAATCTCCTATATCATGACCGTACTCATCATTAACAGCTTTAAAGTGATCCATATCAATCATAAGAACACCAATATTTATTTTTTCTCTTAATGCTTGTGGTATAAGTTTTGTTAAGTGTTCATCAAGGAATTTTCTATTGTATAAACCAGTTAATCCATCTTTAAATACTGAAGCTTTTAAAGCATCTAAAAGTAACTTAACAATAATTGATGGAGAAGCTTCTATAAAATAGTTCTTAATAAGAGGTATATTTATTATTAATCTATCTAATTCTTCTTGTGTTTCTAAAACAAAATTTATAATTAGTACAGACTGATCTCCTATATTTATAGATGTACAGTAATATAGTTTTTCATCATTACAAAAATGAGGACAAACTTTATGATCATTTACACTTATTACGTCATTTGTACTTCTAGCAACTCTACAAAGGTCAGGAGAGTCTTTTATAATATGAGAACAATAATCTCCTTCACCATAGGTATAAACAACTTCTGTTTTATTTGATTGATAACTTTGTTCCATAAATGTAAATTGTTTTAAACCAAATTTATTGACTAATATTTGACCTAATCTAGTATATATTTCATTTTTATCATTATCTATTTCAATCTCTTTTTTAAATTGGTAGATATCTGAAAGATTTCCAATAATTCTTTGTGAATTTAACAGGGGATTGTTTGTTGTATTTACCTGATTACCAATAAAAATATTTAACTTTTTATCAATATCTGTAAAAGTTGTACTAAGACCATTTACTAATAGGTTATATTCATCTATTAAACTTTCTGATTCTGTAGATAGTCCAGGTCTTTTTATAATATTTGTAAAAGTACCGTTTGATATATTTTTTACTTTTCCACTTAACTCTTCAATTGTTTCGAGGTGTGGTTTTAAGATTTTATTAGCAAAGTATATAACTAAAACTATTGCTAATATTGTAAATATTATTATAGTTAAAGCAAGTCTAAGTCCAGAACTTCTAATATCTGAAATATCCATAATAATACTTACAGCACCAAGGGTTTCTCCATATTTAACATCATGACAACTAATACAATTTGCTATATTATTTTGTTCTGCTTTATATGGTATGGTTACTCTTATTGTTGTTTTATCAAATGTTTCATATAGTTCATAGTGCATTTTAGATGAACTTAAAACACTTTTATCCATCTTGTCTCTTGGTTTTTCTAATTCAGTAGCTTCTCCATACTGTTTAGAAACATTTTCTCCTCTTATTACCCATAGTTGTTGAATATTTTTCATATCAGAAATAGAATTTAAGTAAGTATCTCTTTTATGCATATCATTATTTAGCATATAAGAGGTTAATCCATTTTTTACAACTTCAGATATAGTTTGTGCTTTACTTATAGCAGATTGAATACCGTGACTTCTAAAGTTATATGATTCTAGGATAGTTAGTACTATACCAACTAAGAACATTACTAAAATTAATTTTGATAATACTTTCTTTTTCATCTATATCTTTTTAAAATAGCTCAATACTATTTTTATCTTCTTTCTTATATCTTAGAACTACATTTCTACCTTGATCTTTAGCTTGACTTACTGCTATTTCTGAGTTTTTTATAATCTCATTTATATCAGTAGAATCATTTGGAAACATAGATACACCTACACAAACAGTTTTTTTAAACTTATCTCCTGATGGAGATATCAAATAAGTATCAGTAAGTTTATCTTTTAAAATATTTGCTAATTGTATAGTTCTATTTTCTGTATCTATATTTATAAGCAAAATTAAAAATTCCCCACCACCAAATCTAACAGCAATATCTGAACTTCTTATATTTTGTTTAATTGTATCAGCATAAAGCTTTAAAAACTTATCACCAAACTCATCACCATGTTCATCATTAACAGCACGAAACCTATCAATATTGATTAGTAGTACACCAATATTCATTTTTTCTCTAATTGCAAGTGGTATTAATGTTTTCATCTCTTGATTAAAAGAGATTCTATTCTCTAATTTTGTAAGAGGATCTATAGTTGATGATTTTTGTAAATCTATAAGTACAAATTGTATATATATAAGATGTATTAATTCTGTAAAATAACTATTTAAAGTCATTTTTTGATATTCAGTTAGTTGATCATCATTTAAAAAGATACTAATTTTTGTATCGTTTGATACTTTAGAGCTATAATCATAAGGGCTTTTATCTAAACTTCCTTTTTCATATAATATATTTTCTATATTATTAGTAAATATAGATATTTTAAAATTATCAATATTAAATTCTGTTTTTAATTCAAGAGATATTTTTTCATAAAGAATATCTGCGCATAAATCATCTTCAATAAAATGTTTAAAACTATTAATTTTAGTTAATGTAAATATGATTTTTTTTACTTCATCAATATGAACTTCATCTACAATTTTAGTTAATCTATCTATTAAAGTGTTTTTATTATGCGACATTACAATCCTTATAAGTAATTAAGCCAGTTCTTTAAAGAACTTTTTTGAGAAAATAGAGTTGTACTATTCCCATGACCTGGATATAAATTATAATCTTCTTGCCAAGAAAGAACTTTGTTTATACTTTTTATCATATCTGCTGGGTTAGAGTATGGAAAGTCAACTCTTCCAATTGAACCTTCAAATATAAAATCTCCACAAAAAAGTTCCTTATCAATACCTATTGCACTACAGCCTGGTGTATGACCTGGGAAGTGGTGAAATTTTATATCTATTCCTTCTAATGTTACGGTTTGATCCGGTTCTATCTCAAAGTCAGCATCACTTGGAGGAGTTCCATGTCCAAAAGGATCATTTTTAAGCATAAAACAATCATCTTTAGGACAGTAAATAGGTATATTTAGTTTTTCTTTTAATTCTTGATTACTCCATACATGATCAAAATGACCATGTGTATTTAGTATTGCTATTGGATTGGTTGTATTATTTATAACCCAAGAAGTGGCATCTACACCTGGGTCAATTATAAAATCTTTATCATTTATTGTAACTATATAACAGTTAGTTTGATAAGGACCCATTGGCATAGTTTTTATTTGCATTATTTGAACCATCCTTTTACTGTGTCAAATATACCAGTAAACATATCTTCATGAGGTTTAGAATCTATACCAAAGCTCTCTTGTAGTTTTTCTAATAACTCTTTTTGTTCACCATTTAGATTATCTGGATAGATAATTTTTATTTGTACTACAAAGTTACCTTTACCGTAACCATTTACACTTTTTACACCTTCACCTTTAAAGATAAACTGTTGTTTATCTTTAGCTCCAGCTGGTATCTTTAACTCTACTTCACCTTTTAGACTAGGAACTGTAATAGTATCTCCTAGAGCTATTTGTGTAAAGAATATAGGAACTTCAAGATATATATCATCATCGTGTCTAACAAAGTGCTTATCTTCACTAACATTAATTAAAATATATAAGTCACCTCTTGAACCATCTGGTGCTATATTACCTTTTCCACTTACTCTTATTCTATTTCCGTTATTTACACCTTCTGGTATATCAACTTTAAAGTCATTTTCTTTTTCATGATAACCTAAACCTGAACAATCTTTACATTTTTGTGCTACAGATTGACCACTACCTTCACAATGTGGACAAGTTTGAGCAAATGTCATAAAACCTTGTTTCATATGAACTTGACCAGCTCCACCACAAGTAGTACAAGTACTTAGTTTACCACCTTTAGCTCCTGTACCTTTACATGATTTACAAGATGTTTTATATTTATATTTTATATTTTTATTTGTACCGAATATAGCTTCATTAAACTCTAGGTTTACTTCTATTTCTGTATCTAGATTATAGTTGTAAGTTTTTCTTTGAGATCTTGATCTACTTGATCCTCCAAAACCTCCAAACATCTCTTCAAAAATAGAACCTAAGTCATCAAATCCACCTCTTGAGAATCCACCACCTTGACCGTGTCCCTCTAGTCCTTCTTTTCCATGTCTATCATAGATACTTCTTTTCTCATCATCACTTAAAACTTGATAAGCCTCATTTACTGCTTTAAAATTTTCTTCTGCTTCTTGATCACCTGGGTTTTTATCTGGATGATATTTCATAGCCATTTTTCTATAAGCTTTTTTTATAACACTTTTATCCGCATCTCTTTGGATTTGTAATACTTCATAATAACAAAGATCTGTCAATATAATATTCCTTTTAAAATTTTTTAATAGCCAAATATTTTATCTAAGATTAGATATAATTATACTTATGAATAAAGGATTAGAAAAATTTTACGATCTCGTAGAATCATTTGAAATGTTACCAACCATTGGTAAAAAGTCTGCCATTAGATTAGCATACCATATTGTTACAGAAAATACATATACAGGTATGAAATTAGCTCACAGTATAGAAACAGCAATAAGAGATATAAAACAATGTGTTAGATGTAATGCTATGAGTGAAAATGAGATATGTGAAATATGTCTTGATGATGATAGAGATGATGAACTTTTATGTATTGTACAAAGTGCAAAAGATATATTTATTATTGAAGAATCAAAGCAATTTAGTGGAAAATATTTTGTAATAGAAGCTTTAGATGAAGATATTGTAAAAAATTTAATGAAATTAGCTAATGATATTGGAGTTAAGAATATTTTATTTGCAATTACTCCAAGCTTAGCAAATGATGCTTTTATACTTTATATTGAAGATAAATTAAAAAATCGAGGGATAAATTTTACTAAGATAGCCCAAGGAGTTCCAACAGGAGTAAGCTTAGAAAATGTAGATATATTATCTCTTTCTAAGGCTATACATGGACAGATCAAAATTTGATATATGGACAAACTAGTAGGTTTTGATTATATAAACGAAAAAGATAAAAAACTAGTTGAACTTTTTATCTCCTCTTCACACATAAAAAAATATATCCTAGGGATAAACAAATACACAAAAGCTATCCAAAAACATATAAAAGTTGATGCCATTATAGATGATTTTACTAGAGTACAAAAATCAAGAAAAAAAGAGATAATAAGTATTGATGATATAGATAAAAACTCTATAGTATTATGGGTATCTACTGGAAGTCCTTTGGAGGTAAAAAATACTTTAGATTCACAAGGGATAGAAAATATAAGCTATCTTGCATTGTGCAAATATAGTTCTTTTAATCTTCCTGCTTCACCTTTTATGGATGATTTTGAAGAAGATTTTAAACACAATAGTAAAGCTTATGAAGAGGTTTATAAGCTTTTAGAAGATGAAAAATCAAAAGAGACTTTTATAAAAGTCATTAACTTTAAAATTACCTATGATTATACTTTTATGAATGGATTTACAAACAATCATGAAGAGCAGTATTTTGATAATGAAATTATCTCTAATATAAATAATATAACATTTTTAGATGGTGGTGGTTATGTTGGTGATACTGTTCCAAATATTATAAAAAACTTTCCTGATTTTAATAAAATATATCTAATAGAACCAAATAGCTTGCATATTAATATTGCTAAACGAGAGTTTGGAAATGTTGAAAATATAGAGTTTATTGAGTGTGGATTGTCAAATAAAAAAGTTATATGTAATGATGATATATCATCAAATAATTGTGACCATAACTATAATGCAATAAATACAAATACTATAGATAATATTATCAAAGAAAGAGTAGATTTTATAAAGCTTGATATTGAAGGTGCTGAGCAAGATGCTATAGAGGGTGCTAGAGAAACTATAAAAAAATATAAGCCTATTTTGGCTATTTGTGTTTATCATAAGGCGGAGGATTGGTATAAGGTACCCGAGAGTGTATTAGATATATATAGTGGTTATAGGGTTTATTTGAGGCATTATATGGAAGGTATTTATGAGACTGTTATGTATTTTGTTGTGGAAGATTGATGGTTAAAGTGCTAGGAGTAAATATTATTCTTATTTAAGTATAACTTTAACTACTTGCACATCCAGAGGAACATCCTCCTCCACAACCACTACCACTACCTCCTGTTGTTGAACTAATTTTACCTCCACCAATATAATCTACACAGAAATATTCTTTATCCTCTTCATTACAATCTAAAGTATATTTAAACCCATCTGGTATATTTAGTAAATTATCTAATAAAAAAAGGATAGGTAGTTTTTCAGGAAAATTTGCTGTAATATTTTCTCTATCACAAGAAATTATCCATATTTTCTGAATACTTTCCTGCGCTACTTTTTGACTTTTCATTGCTTCTGCAGGATGGTGATGTAAAAATCTACCAAATGCTTTTTTACAAAAAGACTCATACTCTTTTGTAAAAAGTATAAAATCATGCCATGCAACATCAACAACTTGTGATGGCATAGCAATAATAGATTTTCCAGCATCATTACATATATGAAAATATTCTTTCAGTCCTTTTACGATTAGATTGATATTTTCTTGTGTTAAATGAGGGTAGGTCTTTAATAACGTTTCATTCAATCTATTTGGAAATTTGTAAGCTTCAATAAACTTTTTTCTTCTCTTTTTTTTTGAATTTATATAAAATAAAAATATCAAAAGTATGCTCATTGTAATAAATACTAACTCTATTCTATTTAATTCCAAAGTTATTTTCCTTTTGAGTAATTGTTTGTATTTTTAATATACGAATATATTATTTAAATAATTATATAACAGTTTTTATAAATTTTATTTATGATGGATTGATAGAATATATTTTCTTACCTTTCATTTTTTTTAGAAAAAAACGAAACAAAACAAATGAAATGCAGTTTCCTTGAAAAAAATCGGTTACGTTGGAAAAGTGAATCTAAAATATTTATATCCATTTAAGTCGTGAAATTTGCCTTGTACCATTTAGGTATAAGTTTTCTCCTACTCCTCTGCGGAACTCCCTACGATATGACATTTAGTTATATCGCTTAACGGTCAA
>LLEK01000070.1_pt1 | contig 18460 bp, 32 predicted proteins | sample 595821 | NCBI WGS metagenome assembly LLEK01 (sample SAMN02919311, study PRJNA255460) | bioreactor metagenome | biome: chemostat; feature: culture 2011_25.1; material: sediment; isolation source: day79 25degC chemostat 2011 inoculated with Wadden Sea sediment taken from... | place: Germany: Bremen ...
GTATTTAATTGATCTATTGTTACTAAAACTATAACTTTTGTTATATTTTGCTCTTTTATCATCTCAAATGACTTTTTAACATTCGTATCATTTTGAGTTGACATATCAATTGTTTTTATACTAAAAGGTACATCTTTAAATAATAAATAACTATTAATACTATTAATAGCCTCCAAAGCATATTTACCAATAGTTGACGATGGATAAATAATAGCTATTTGCTCATTTTTTATTTTGTGTTGTATTTGCTGTTTATTTTGTGTCTCTTGTTTATCTTCTGTTAACATTTCTTGCTTATGCACTTGTGATGAACTAGATAAATTATTGCTAAAAATTGTATTTTGATTATCTTTAGTAGCACAACCAGCAAAAATAAATATATATATAAATATGTGTAAAAAATATTTCATAATTCTTCCATTAAAACTTTAATTTTTTGTAAATCTTTAAACATCTCTTTTTTATAAGAGGGATTTTTATATACAAAGTTTAAATCCATCATAGGTATTAACTTTGCATCCATATAATCATAAATATTACCAGATACTTCTGATATATCACTATTATTATTCATCATATAATTAAAACTATCCCCAATAGTAATTATATATTTCGGCTTATTTAAATCAATTTGTTTTACTAAATAATCTTTACATATATTTACAAATTTATCTAAACCTTGTGTATCAACACTATTATCACACTTTTACAATATTTGTCATATAAATGCTTTTAAAATCTAACATTAATACATTTTGAACCATATTTTTTAAAATATTATTTAAATTATTATCTAAAAAACTAAAATTTGTCCCAATAATATAAAGCTGGCTATTAACATTACCTATACCAAACAATGGCTTATCATCACTATATTTAGACAACTCACATAAAGTACAATTACTTACATAGTTTTCTAAACTATCAATATCATTTGGTAAATGGTTTTTATCAATACTATAGTTCAAAAAATTTACTGGTTCATGATATTGAATACCAAAACTTTTGTATTTATCTAAAGATCCGAGTATCTTATTTTTTTGATTTTGTGTCATTAATACCTCGATGAATTATACAAAAATTACCCTTTTATCATGTTTTGTTCCAACATATGGAACAAAATATATTATTTTACTTGACTTATGTTCCAACATATGGTACACTCTCAACTGTAAATCAACACAAGGAAGAATATGACAGCACCAAATGTAAAAAACGGACCTAGTTTAAGAAAGTTAGAAAATGACTTAGAAGTGAATAAGACTACTCTTCATAATTGGAAGCAAAGTAGACCGAAATTATATGAATTTATCATAGATTCATATGAGCATAGAACTGCTTTAAAAGAAAATATTATGTTCTTAATTGATCAAAAACAAAAACTTGAAGAAAGAATCAAGTCTGAACAGAAAAAAGTTTCTTAATTTTAATTGTGATTAGTTTGTTTAATTGAAAGTATAAGTTGTCGTAAGTAAAACAACTTTAAATTAGTATATAAATAGTTTTATTTTTATAAAACTATTTATATCTGTGAGTAATTCTACCCTTATCAAGAGAGTATGGAGTAATTTCTACTTTTACAGTATCACCTAAAAGTATCTTAATATAGTGCATTCTCATCTTACCTGATATATGACAAAGTACTACGTGACCATTGTCTAACTCAACTCTAAATGTTGCATTTGGTAAAACCTCTATAACCTTACCATCTACAACAATTACATCATCTTTAGCCATATTATTCCTTTAATATTAAATCGTTGTTAGTATTTCTGCTTTACCATTTACAATGGCAACTTGATGCTCATAATGACTAGTTCTAAGCCCATCACTACTTCTTACTGACCATTTATCTTTTTCATCAATAATTGGTTCTTCATCTTTTTGACATACCATAGGCTCAATACAAAAAATCATACCATTTTTTATTTTTGGTCCTTGCTTGGCATTTGGAGAATCTAAATAGTTTGGAACTTCTGGATCACAATGAGGTTGTCTACCAATACCGTGTCCACAAAATTTAATTAAAGGAACATAACCACGTCCCGTAATAAATTTTTCTAGTTCAAGACTTAACTCTTTAAATCTCATACCTTCTTTGATAACGTCTATCGCATGATATAAAGCTTCTTTACTACAAGCAATTAATTCTTCATCCTCTTTAGTTATATTTCCAATTGGCATAGTAATTGCAGCATCACCATACCAACCATCGATTTCACTACCAATATCTATACCTAAAATATCACCCTCTTTTAAAACTGTATTATCAGGAACACCATGAATAATAACTTCATTTAAAGAAGTACATACAGCATTAGGAAATCCATATAGTCCTTTAAATGCTGGACGTGCACCAAGAGAGTTTAAATACTTATCTCCCATAGCATCAACATCTAATAAAGTCATTCCTGATTTTACATTTTCTTGAAGATATTTTAGAGTCTTCGCAACCGCATTTCCTGCGGTTCGAAGTTTTTCGATCTCTTGTGGTTTTCGTAATGGAATTGCCATAGTTTAACTATAAACCAACAGCACTAAGAGTATTATATTTATTTGTATACTGTTGAGCTTCAATCTTTCTCATAGTATCAATCGCAACTTGAACAACAATAAGAACAGCTGTTCCTCCAAAGAAAAATGGAACTCCCATAGCTTTAACAATAAGCCAAGGAACTGTTGCAACCATACCTAGATATATTGAACCCCAAAATGTTAATTTACTTGCAGTTTCATTTAAAAATTCAGATGTTCCAACCCCTGGTCTAATTCCAGGGATAAATCCACCTTGTCTTTTTAAGTTCTCAGCAATATCTTTTGCATTAAAGGTAATAGATGCATAAAAATAAGAGAAAAATACAACAAATAAAAATGTTAATACATTAAAAGTATAACTATTTGGATTTAAATAATCTGACATAGCTATTAAAGTCTCATTTTGTGTTCCTTGTAATATTGTTGCAGGGAACATTAAAATAGCACTTGCAAAAATTACAGGAATAACTCCACTAAGGTTCACTTTAATAGGAATATAATTCATAATTCTTTTATCTTGATTTTGCATCATAACTTTTCTTGAATATGATACAGGAACTCTTCTTTCCCCTAACTCAACATAGATAATTGCTCCAACAGTTGCAATAATAACTACTAAAATAGCAATTACAACTAAGAAACTCATTTGACCATTATTTACTAAATCTATTGTACCACCTATAGCACTTGGAATTGCTGAAACAATACCAGCAAAGATAATTAGTGATATACCATTACCAATACCTCTTTGTGTGATTTGTTCACCAATCCACATAAGCATAAGAGTACCTGCAATCATAGAAATAGTTGCAACAGCAACAAATGTATCCATATCAATCATAATAGCACTTTGACCAGCAGCTCCTGTTAATGAATTAAGTCCCATTGATACACCTACAGCTTGAACTGCTGTAATACCAATTGTTGCATATCTAATGATTTGCATATATTTTTGCATACCATCTTTTTCTTTTTTCATTTTACCAAGTGCTGGAAAAGTTGCAGCTAGAAGTTCCATTACAATTGAAGCTGTAATGTAAGGCATAATACCTAAAGATATAATACTAAGTCTCTCAACAGCGTTACCACTGAACATATTAACTAGACCTAAAGCATTATTTGAGTTTGTGTCGAAAAATTCTTTTACAACAGTTAAATCAACACCAGGTACTGGAACATAAGCCAGTACCCTGTATATTAAAATAAAACCTAACGTAATTAAAATTTTATTTAATAAATCCTTATTCATAAGTTTTATTTACCAGTTGTTGTTACATTTTCATCTTTTATCTTAAGAGCTATATCTTTTGCTGTAGAACCAATTAGTTTTACATTTGTAACATCTTTAGATAATTTATATACAGATTTAATTGTTTCCATTGTAATCTCTTCAAGATTAGCAACTTTTTTTACTTTATCAACATTGATAGAGTAAGCTTTGTTAACTCTTGAATAAAATCCAATTTTTGGAGTTCTTTTTTGAAGAGGCATTTGCCCACCTTCAAAATGTCTTTTAATCTTATATCCAGATCTAGACTTTTGTCCTTTATTACCTCTTGTAGAAGTTTTACCCATTCCTGAGCCTTGACCTCTACCTACTCTTTTTCTATTTTTTGTACTACCATCAGCTGGTTGTAAATCTTGTAAAATTGACATTTTCTATCCTTTTATCTTAGCTAACGCTTCAACAGTAGCTTGAACAAGGTTGTTAGGATTGTTTGAACCTAATGACTTTGCAATAATATCAGTAACACCTGCAAGCTCTAGAACTGGTCTAGCAGCACCACCAGCGATAAGTCCTGTACCCTCACTAGCTGGTTTTAAAAGAATCTTACTTGAATTATATTTATATTCAATATCATGGTTAATTGTTGTACCATTAATGTTAACTTTAACTAATGATTTAAATGCATCATCAAGAGCTTTCTTAATCGCATCTGGAACCTCTTTAGCTTTACCAACACCAAAACCAACAGTACCATTTTTATCTCCAACAACAACTAAAGCAGTAAATCTAAATCTTCTACCACCTTTTGCAACTTTTGTAACTCTACCAATCTTAACGATAGCTTCTTCGAAATCATCTCTATTAATTGCCATCATTGCCCCTTATAATTTGATACCGTTATCTCTTAATGCATCTGCAAAACTTGCAACTACACCATGATAAAGATAACCGTTCTTATCAAAAACTACTGTTTCAATATTTTTTGATTTTAAAGTCTCTGCCATTGTAGCAGCTACTTTTACAACATTTTCTTTGTTAACAGTTATTTTTAATGCTCTACTATCAACAGAAGCTAAAGTTGTTCCAGCTACATCATCAATTGCTTGTGCATAAAAATATTTATTAGATTTAAATACAGTTAGTCTTGGTGTTTCAGCAGTTCCGCTAATTTTACCTCTAACTCTTTTTTTTCTTCTAATTCTTAAGGCATCTCTTTTTAATAAATCTTTTGCTCTACTCATAATATACCCCTACTACTTAGCTGTTTTACCGGCTTTTCTAACGATATGCTCGTCAGTATACTTAACACCTTTGCCTTTATATGGCTCTGGTGGTCTGAAACCTCTAATCTTAGCAGCAACTTGACCAACTTCTTGTTTACTACTTCCTTTGATGTTGATAATATTTTTATCAACAGCAATTTCGATATTTTCTGGAATATCAAAGTTAATTGGGTGAGAGAAACCAAGTTGTAATTCTAAAACTTTACCTTTAACAGCAGCTCTATAACCAACTCCGTTGATTTCTAAAGATTTAGCAAAACCTTGGTCTAAACCTAAAACAGCATTATTTGTTAATGCTCTATATGTTCCCCAGTAAGCTCTATCTTGAGACTCTTCACCTTTTAATGTAAATACTACATTACCATCAGCAATTTCTACACCAACTCTGTTATGTGTATCTACATCAATTGCTTTGTTTCCTTTTTTTACTTTAACAACACCGTTATCTACAGATACTTCAATCCCTTTTGGAATTGAGATAGGTTTTTTTCCAATTCTAGACATCTACAACTCCTACCAAACTGAACAAAGAACTTCGCCACCAACATTTTGTTTATAAGCTTCATCATTAGCTATAACACCTTTGTTAGTAGAAACAATTATTGTTCCGTATCCATTTTTAAAACTTTTAAGTTCAGAAGCATTATTGTAAACTCTTCTACCTGACTTAGAAATTCTTTTTAACTCATTGATAACACTTTTATCATTATCATCATATTTTAATGTAACTGATATAGTTTTCTTTTTAGGATCTGTATCAACTACTTTATAATCTTCAAGGTACTCTTTTTCTTTTAAAACATTACAAACAGCTTCTACAGTATTAGAATGAACAAGAGTAGTTACTTCTAACTTTCTCATACTTGCATTTCTAATTCTTGTTAAAGCGTCTGCGATTAAATCATTCATCATGGGCTTTTTTCCTTTTCTCTCTTACCAACTAGATTTTCTAATTCCAGGTATTAAACCTTCATTAGCCATTTTTCTTAAACAAACTCTACAAAGTCCAAAATCTCTATAAACAGATTTTGGTCTACCACAAGATGAACATCTTGTATAAGCTCTACTTGAGAACTTAGGTGTTCTTTGTTGCTTTGCAATCATTGACTTCTTTGCCATTATGCTCTCCCTTTAGTAAATGGTACACCCATTAATTCTAATAATTTAAATGCTTGTTCATCACTACTTGTTGAAGTAGTAATAGCAATGTTCATACCATGAGTTTGGATAATATTATCAAACTCTACTTCTGGGAACATAAGTTGCTCATCTAAACCAAAGTTAAAGTTTCCAGAACCGTCAAATCCATTTTTATCTAAACCTCTAAAGTCTTTAACTCTTGGAAGTGCAATAGTACATAATTTATCTAAAAATTCATACATTCTTTCACCTCTTAAAGTAACTTTAACTCCAACAGGCATATCTTCTCTTACTTTAAATCCAGCAACAGATTTTTTTGATTTAACTGTAACTGCTTTTTGACCAGCAATTAAAGAGATAGTATCATTAATATTTTGCATTAACTTACTATCTTTCATAGCAAAACCAGTACCAACAGAAATAGAAACTTTTTCTACTTTTGCTGTTAACATTTTATTTTGAGGAAATTCAGACTCTAAAGCTGGTTTAATTTCACTTTTATATCTTTCAAATAATCTAGCTGCCATCTTACTCACCTTCTACTTTTGCTACATTTGAGATATCTATTGGCATCTCTTTATTAACAAATCCACCATCTTTGTGTTGCTCAGATGGTTTAACTGTTTTTTTAGCAATTTTACAATCTTTAACTATAACTTGACCATTTTTTGGCATTACAGCTAAAACTTCTCCAGTTTTACCTTTATCATCACCAGCAATGATTTTTACAGTATCACCTTTTTTAATTTTATATTTTATTGCCATTATAAAACCTCCGGAGCTAGTGAAACAATTTTCATAAAACCAGCATATCTAACTTCTCTAGCTACTGGTCCAAAAATTCTTGTTCCTATTGGCTCTTTTTTATCATTAAGAATAACTGCAGCATTATCATCAAATCTAATTAAAGATCCATTTTCTCTTTGAACCTCTTTATGAGTTCTAACGATAACAGCTTTAACAACAGCACCTTTTTTAACTTTACCAACAGGTAAAGCTTTTTTAACTGAAGCTACAATAACATCACCAACTGTAGCATATCTTCTATGGCTTCCACCAAGAACTTTGATACACATGATCTCTTTAGCTCCTGTGTTATCAGCAACATTTAATCTAGAAAAACTCTGAATCATACGTTTGCTCCTGTTGATACTATAGTTTTTAATCTAAACGATTTTGTTTTAGATAAAGGTCTACATTCAATTGCTACAACTGTATCACCAATATTTAATTCGCTTTTTTCATCATGAATTAAATATTTTTTAAATCTTTTTACAGTCTTGTGATATTTAGGGTGTAAAACTTGTCTTGTTACTAAAACAGAAGCAGTTTTCTCACCAGCTTTTTTTACCACAACACCTTGGATTTCTCTTTTATGTGTCATAATTTCAATCCTTCAATTACTTAGCTGCTGTAATAGCAGTTTGAATTCTAGCTATATCTTTTTTTACAGCTCTTAATTCACTTGTGTTTGTTAATTGCATAGTTTTCAACTTTAATTTAAGTTCAAACAATAGCACCTTTTTTTCTTTTAATAAGTCTGTTAACTCTTGTGAAGTTTTTGCATTAATATCAGAATAATTCATTTTCACCCTCTGTTGTTACAATTTTTGTTTTAAAAGGAAGTTTACTTTGAGCTAAAGATAAAGCTTCTCTTGCAATAGTTTCATCAACCCCTGCAATCTCAAAACAAATTTTACCTGGCTTAATATTCATAACATACTTATCAAGAGGACCTTTACCTTTACCCATTCTTACTTCTAATGGTCTTTTAGTTAAAGGCTTATGGGGGAATACCATGATCCAAACTTTACCTTGTCTATTCATCTTTCTAGTCATTGCAATTCTTGAAGCTTCTATTTGTCTTCCGTCTATTCTACTATGCTCTAAAGCTTTTAAACCAAATTCACCGTATGCAAGAGAGTTAGCTCTAAATGACTTACCTCTATTTCTACCCTTCATTTGCTTTCTATATTTTGTTCTTTTAGGCATTAACATTGTTATTTACCTCTTCTTTTTGATGGTCTTTTTGATTTATTGTTATCATCTGTTCTTTCAACTGGAATACCTTTAGCAAGTACTTCACCTTTGAATATCCAAACTTTAATACCAATACATCCGTAAGTTGTGTGACCTTCAGCAAAACCATAATCGATTCTAGCTCTTAGTGTATGTAAAGGAACTCTTCCTTCTAAATACCACTCAGTTCTAGCCATCTCAGCTCCACCAAGTCTTCCAGATACAGAAACTTTGATACCTTTTGCACCAGCTTTGATTGCATTTTGCATAACTCTTTTCATAGCTCTTCTAAATGCAACTCTTCTTTCTAATTGTTGACCAATATTTTCAGCAGCTAATTGAGCAGAAAGGAAAGGTTTTCTCTCTTCTTTAATATTAACAGCAATATCTTTACCAACAAGTGCTTTAAGATTATTTTTTAGTTTCTCAACATCTGCACCTTTTTTACCAATGATAATACCTGGTCTTGCAGCAACAACAGTAACTCTAACTTTTTTAGTAGTTCTTTCTATAATTGTTTGTGCAATTCCTGCATAATAAAGCTCTTTTTTAACGAACTTTCTTATTTTATTATCTTCAGCAACGTTCTCAGGCATTTTAGCTTTACTTGGAAACCATCTTGATTCCCAGTTTCTGTTGATACCTAATCTTAGTCCAATAGGATTAACTTTTTGACCCATTACTTGTCTCCTTCAATTGCGTTTACTTCAACATAGATATGAGCCATTGGCTTATGTTTAGGAGAAGCACTACCTCTTGCTCTTGGTGTAAATCTCTTTAACACAGGACCTCTATCAACTCTACAGCTAGTTACAACTGCTTCTTCTGGCTCTAAACCTGAATTAGCAACAGCTGAAGCAATAACTTTAGAAATAATTCCCGCAGCTTTGTTTGGTGTAAACTCTAAAGATGCTATTGCAACTTCTGCATTCATACCTTGAACTTCTCTAGCAACTAGTCTAGCTTTAATTGGAGATAGTCTAATAAATTTTAATGTAGCTTTACCCATATTCTATTAACCTACCTTTCTTTGTACAGAACCTTTATGACCTTTAAAAGTTCTTGTTGGTGCAAATTCACCTAATTTATATCCAATATGATTTTCTGTAATCATAACTGGAACGAAATTTCTTCCGTTGTGTACATTAAATGTAAGACCAATCATATCTGGTAAAATCATACTTCTTCTTGACCATGTTTTTATAGGTTTTTTATCTCCGCTCTCTACTGCTTTAGCAACTTTTTTAGCTAAATGAGCGTCAACAAATGGACCTTTTTTAATACTTCTTGCCATTATTAACCCTTACTTCTTTCTTCTTGAAATGATTAGTTTATCACTAGCTTTTTTCTTTCTAGTTTTATAACCTTTAGTTGGCATACCCCATGGTGTAACAGGATGTCTACCAGAGTTAGTTTTACCTTCTCCACCACCGTGTGGGTGATCAATTGGGTTCATCGCAGATCCTCTAGTTTGAGGTCTTTTACCAAGATGTCTTTGACGTCCTGCTTTACCAACTACCATGTTAGAAAAATCTTCATTTCCAACGATACCAACAGTCGCCATACAAACAGAAAGAATCTTTCTCATTTCACCTGATGGAAGTCTTAATATAATATATTTATCTTCTCTACCCATAACTTGAGCATATCCACCAGCTGAACGTGCAATTTGTCCACCTTTTCCTGGTTTCATTTCAATATTATGAACCATTGTACCAACAGGAATGTTTGATAATTTCATTGCATTACCAGGTAATATATCAAGTCCTGACTCAGCAGCTTGAATTGTATCACCAACTTTTAATCCAGAAGGTTGAATAATATATCTTTTATCACCATCTGCATAATTAATTAAACAAATTCTACAGTTTCTGTATGGGTCGTACTCAACAGTAGCAACTGTTCCAGGAACGTTTAATTTGTTTCTTTTAAAATCAATAATTCTATATAATTTCTTTGCACCAGCTTCTCTATGTCTAGATGTAATTCTACCATTACTATTTCTACCAGCAGTTGCTTTAACATTTACAAGTAAATTTCTAACTGTAGGCTTTGATGTAATATCAGAAGAGTCCATAACAGACATAAATCTTCTAGCAGGTGTTATTGGTCTAAATTTTTTAATTGCCATTTTCTACTTTCCTTATTATGCTGAAAGGTTCGCTATTTCAGCGCCTTCTGGTAATGTTACATAGAATTTTTTGAAATCTGGTCTAGAACCAATTCTTCCTCTAAATCTTTTTACTTTACCGCTTTGTCTTAAAGAATTTACTTTTGTTGGTGTTACACCAAAGTATTCTTTAAATACTTCTTTTAAACTATTTTTTGTCATTCTTGTACTTGTTTGAACAACTACTACACCATTTTCTTGTAGGTCAATAGTTTTCTCTGTATAAACAATTGATTTGATATCTGTAATATCTGCCATTTTTATACCTCTTATACTAAGCTATCAATTACTGCTTTTTCAATTAAAATTGAATGGTAAGCAGCTACTAAATAAGCATTAAGTTCTGATTTTTCAATCACATAACAATTTTTAATGTTTCTAAAAGCTAAATAAGTTTTATCATCAAAATTTTCTACTACAACTAATGTATCTCTTTTATCAAGCTTAGATAAAATTGCAATAGCATCTTTAGTTTTACCAGATTCAACTTTTACAGAGTCAGCAACAAATATATTACCTTTGCTAGCTTGCTCGTTTAAAGCATATCTTAAAGCTAAAACTTTTTGCTTTTTATTTATCTTTTGGTTATAGTTTCTATTACTTGGTCCAAAAACTTGTCCACCACCAACAAATAATGGTGATCTTTTAGAACCATATCTAGCTCCACCAGAACCTTTTTGAGCTTTTGGTTTTTTACCACCACCTTGCACTTCAGATCTGTTTTTAACTCTTGCAGTGTTTGCTCTAATTCCAGCTAAATAAGATTTAACATATAAGTGTAAATTGTGAGAGTTTATACCTTCAAATTTTTCACCTAGTGCTAATTCACCAGAGTTTTCAAATTTTTCATTTAATACTACTAATTTACTCATTATGCAATCCTTACTCTACCTAAGTTTCCATTTGCACCAGCAACTGAACCTTTAAGTACTAATATACCTGTAGATGCATCAAATGATACAATCTCATTTTTATGTGTAATATTTTCATTACCATATTGACCTGGCATTTTTTGACCTGGCATTACTCTACCTGGCCACTCACACATACCAATAGAACCAGTTCTTCTACCCATTCTATGTCCGTGAGATGCACGTCCTCCAGCAAAGTTATGTCTTTTAACAACACCAGCAAAACCTCTACCTTTAGAAACAAAAGTAGATTTAATTATTGTACCTTCTGCTAAAGCAGCAGTATCAATTTCACCAGCTTCTGTATTTGCAACATTTAATGTAGCAAATCTATTAAACTCTTTTGATAAGTCATACTTTTTTTGTTGACCTTCAATTGCTTTGTTTGATTTTTTACCATCACTATAAGCAACTATTGCTACACCGTCATTTACTTCACATACTTTTGTATCAATAACTTTAACAAGTGTAACAGGTACAGCTGGAACAGTAACAGTTCTACTCATACCGATTTTTTCAACGATAAATTCCATCTATATTCTCCTTACTCTTGACCCATTGATCTAACTTCAACATCAACTTCTGGAGCAAGATCAAGTTTCATTAACGAATCAACTGTATCTGGTGTTGCAGATACAATATCAATCATTCTTGCATGAACTCTAATCTCAAATTGCTCTCTAGCATCTTTGTTAACATGTGGCGATTTAAGAACAGTATATTTTCTGATTTTAGTTGGCATTGGAATTGGACCAATTAATTCAGCACCTGTTCTCTTAACAGCTTCAATGATTGAAGCAACAGAACGATCTAAAACTCTATGATCGTACGCTTTTAGTTTTAATCTTATTTTTTCCATTTTTTTCCTTTAAAGAACTCATTAGAACCAATGTAAAACTATATGTATTACATCACCCTAACCATTGTATGGACGCGAATAATATCTTTTTTTACATTAAATGTCAATAGATATGGTGTTTCTTAGTGAATTATAGTGATTTTATTTCCTTATTAAAAGGAAAAGTAGTAATAGTCTTTACTACTTTTGAAAAGAAGATGAAATAATATTCATAAATTCATCTTTTGTTTTTTTCTCTTTTTTAAATATTCCTCTTAATGCAGAAGTAACAGTTGTTGAGCAAATTTTTTGTACACCTCTCATCTCCATACACATATGTCTTGCATCAATAACAACAGCTACCCCTTTTGGTTCTATTGCTTCATTGATTGCATCAGCTATTTGTTCTGTTAATTGTTCTTGTATTTGAAGTCTTCTAGCAAATACATCAATTACTCTTGGTATTTTAGATAGTCCTATTACTTTACCATTTGGAATATATGCCACATGAGCTTTTCCAATGATTGGTAACATATGATGTTCACACATAGAGTAAAGCTCTATATCTTTTACTATAACCATCTCATTATTACTACTTGTAAATAGAGCTTGCTGAATTATCTCTTTTGGATCTTGATTGTATCCATTACACATAAACTCCCAAGCTTTTTGCACTCTTTTTGGTGTATCTATTAATCCTTCTCTATTAGGATCTTCTCCAATATGTTTTAATATATCTTTAACTGAATTTTCCAATAATATTTTCCTTTATTTAATATAATTAGTAGTTTGAATCCAACCACTTCCTATAACTTTATCTTCATCATAAAATACTGCAGTTTGTCCAATTGCAACACCATATATAGGTTGTTGTAATTTTATATATGCTTTTTCATCTTCTATATTAATGTTACATTTAACTGTTGTACTTCTAAATCTAAGTTTTACATCGCATTGTATATTTTTATCTTTTATAAACATATTTAAATTATTAGCTACTACATAATTTATTGCTAAGTCTTCTTTTTTTCCAACAGTAATTGTATTATTCTCTTTATCAAGACTTGTGACAAAGTGCGGTTCATGTGCTCCATGAACATAAAAACCTCTTCTCTTTCCAACTGTGTAATGCATATACCCTTTATGATGTCCTACTTCATTTCCATCTTGATCTAAAGTTTTACCAGGTAAATCAATATTTGCATACTCTTTAATTATATCTGTATATACTGTATCCACAAAACATATCTCTTGAGATTCTTTTTGTTGGGCAATAGCTTTTAAGGCAGGTATTTTAGCAGCTGTTTTTTTTATCTCTTCTTTTGTATATTTAGACATAGGAAAAATAAGTTTGGGTAAAACTTCTTTTTTAACTTGTCCTAAAAAATAGCTTTGATCTTTTGTTAAATCATCAGCTTTATATATAAACTCTCCATCAGTTTTTGCATAATGCCCTGTTGCTAAATAATCTCCTCCTAGTTTCATAGCTTCATCGTATAGTTGTCCAAATTTAATTTGAGCATTACACTTTACACATGGATTTGGAGTAATACCATCTATATAACTTTGAACAAAATACTCATATATATCTTGTTTAAATTGTTCTGTAAAATCTATAATATGGTATTTTATATTTAAATATTTTACTACATTTTCTATATGATTTATATTTTTTTCATGATACCCTTTAACTGTCTCATGAAGTTTCATATAAATACCTTCTACTTCATAACCTTCTTGCTGAAGCATGAAAGCAGTCATACTGCTATCTACTCCACCACTAAGACCTACTATAACTTTTTTTTTCATATTTTTATTTATCTAAATGAACATCCATTTGAGGGTAAGGAATTGATATACCTTTTTTATCAAATTTCAATTTTACTTTTTCTAGTGTATCAAAATATACACCCCAATAATCTGCACTTTTTACCCAAGATCTAGTTACAAAATTAACACTACTATCAGCTAACTCTGAAACTGCTACAAAAGGGGCTGGATCTTCTAGTATTCTTTTATCATTTTGTAATATATCTTCTAAAATAGATTTTGCTAATTTTAAATCATCATCATAACCTATACCAAATGTAATATCTACTCTTCTTGTTTTCTTTCTTGAATAATTTGTAATATTTTTACCAATTATATTTGAATTTGAAACAATAATAGTTTTATTATCACCTGTTTTCATAATTGTATTAAAAATATTTATCTCTTCAACTACCCCACTAGCTCCACCTGCTTCTACAAACTCTCCAATTTTTATAGGTCTAAATATAATTATCATAACACCTGCACTGATATTTGATAATGTACTTTGAAAAGCTAAACCTACAGCTAAACCTATAGCACCAATTATTGCTATAAAAGATGTAGTTTGAACTCCTAATTGCCCAAGTGCAGATAAAACAACTAATACTAATAATATTCCATATATTACACTTGAAAGAAAATTTTCTAAAGTGTCATCTATTTGACCTGTTTTATTTAAACTTTTAATTGTAAGTTTTGTAAGCCATTTTGCTAACACTTTACCTATAAAAAATATTGCAATTGCTATTACTATATTTATCGAATATTCTATTATCATCTATATACCTTTTATTATTTGGGTAATTATACAATATGTATGATTAATTGCTTAATCATATGTTTTTTAACACTGACAAAATAGAAGTAAAGATATAAGAAGTAGTATAGAGAGAACATCTGCAACGTAAGGGTAAAAATCTTTGATTTTTGGGTACCCAACAGTGAAGCCGTTTGAACTATACTATTTCTTATATCTATTTATTCAGTATCATTTTTTTTATAATCTCTTTTTTACTAATTTTATTTTTACCATTATGATATATATTTTCATCTAATTTAGTCATTATACTATCAAGGTGATATTTATTTATATAAGGTAATAGATTCATATAAAGTTCTTTATCATTTTTTGATTTCTTGATTTTTATCTCTACAGGTAAAACTTCTCTTTTTTTAATACTTTTTACATATCTAATAATATAGATAAAAAGTATTCCAAAAACAAATCCTAAAACTCCAAATATATATTTTATGATTTTATCATCTTTTGTAGGTTTTATCTTTTTAATTTTTATCTCTATATTTATAGGTTTTGTTTTTAAAACCTCTATCATTTTAGTTTTTGTATTAAAGTATTTAAAACTTATTGCTGGAATTACAAAACTACTATTAGATACTATTGAAAACTTTTGAATATACTCTCCACCATATATATTATCTTTAAAATCACTTTTTATGATAGCTTTATCTGTGAAGATAAGTTGTTCTTTTAAATTCAATTTAAATTGCTCTATATCATCAATATTACCACTACCTTTTATATTTAATGTCAAGTTTATAGGTTTATTAGCTTTAAAAGTCTTATTATCTAAAGAGGTTTGAATTTTATAATCACCTTGTATATTAGTATTTTTAGGTAATGGTAATACTTTTATATAAACTTTTTGAGAATACAACTTACTCCATTTGATTAAGTATGTTTTATCTTCTCTTTTAGCTACATTTATTAGCTGTTTATCTATTGATATATCTCCACTTGTTTGGGGGAAAAGTAAATATGTATATTCTTTATAAAAATATTCACCTTTTTTTATAGGATCTGTTTCATTTAACTCTCTTATCCAAAAGCTTTTTGCAATAAACTCCTCGAAGTCTGTTCTTATGTATGGATCAGCAGCTGTATATTTTAAAACCAATGTTGCTTTTATAGCTTCAGTAACATAAACACTTTTTTTCGATAGTTTTAAAGTAAAACTCTCTTGAGCATTTAGATATATTGATAAGATTAATATTATATATATTTTACCAAGGGTATTTATCATCAATTCTCCCTTTATTTTCTAATGGTATTAATAAACTATTTAATTTTCTATTATTTAAACTTTTATCATACTTACGTTCTTCTAGTGTTGAAAAGAGTGGTTTATTATCATCTCTTATTGTATCTTTTTCTTCAAACTGGGCAATTTTGATCTCTTCTTTTATACTTTTTAGTTTTAGATTAGATATATTATCTCTTCTTTCAATAATAACTTTATCTTCTTCATTTTGGGTCATTTTTTCCATTTTATAACTATCTTTTTGAATATCTAAGTTTCTATTTGTATCCCTTAAAAATGAAACCTCATCAATATTTTTATCTTTTAGTTCTTTTTCTTGTAATACTTTTATCTCATTTGATAGATTTAAATTATATATAGTATTACTATTATTTTGAAACTTTAGTGCACTTTCATAAAAATTTATAGCATTTTGGATATCTCCTAAAGCAATATAAGAGTTTCCAATATTATGTAACTTTTTATAGGTTAATTGTATTTTTGAAATCTTTTTATAATAATCTATAGCTTGTTTATATCTTTTTTGTTTATATAATATATTTGCTATATTAAAATATACCTCATCGTTTTTACTTTTTACTTTTTTATAATAAGACAAAGATTTTTCATAATCTTTATTTTTAAATTCTACTTGTGCTTTAAAAATATTTATATCATCAAACATATCTCCAAATAGAAAAAACCTGTAAGATAAAAATCAACCATAAAAATCTCATAACTTTTTACCTCTAATAGCTATAACAGATAAAAAGAAAAAGATAAATGCAAACCCCAATGGAATATAAAACAACTCTTTATCATTACTTATCTTATCATCTGTTTGATTATCACTTTTAAATTTTACTTTGATATCTTTTACTATTGAATCAATATCATCAGCTTCTAAAGAATAGTGTTTATATATACCACCTGTTTTTAGGGCTAACTCTTCTATACTATCATTTAAACTTGTAATTACAATATCTCCATTACTATGTTTTAGTATTTTGTCTTTTATATTTATCACTCCACCTTTTTTTGTTGCTATAGTGTAAATATATACTGATATATTATTTTGTTTTGCATATTGAATCTCTTTTATAAAATCAATATTATTTGTACCATCAGTGAAAACTATCAAGGCTTTTTTATCTTGCTGTTTTAAAATATTATTTGTACTTTTTAAAGCATCTAATATATTTGAACCTTTTTTATTTATATTTTCTATATTCAAATTTCCAATTATATATTTTAAACTATCATAGTCATTAGTAATAGGAGATATAAGATATGATTGATTGCTAAACCCCAATACTCCTATTTTTTGGGATTCAAATTTATCTAACAAATCATAAAACTTTTTTTGTGCAAAAGATAATCTTGAGTGATAGATATCATTACATTGCATAGATGCAGATATATCAAAAGCAACCATGATTTTAGTATTACTTTGGATTATATTTATAGCTTTTGATGGTATTGTTGGTCTATAAATTGCTATTAAAATAAATACAAAACTAATAGCTAAATAGTACATATTATAACTTTTTTCGCACCATAAGTATATATAAAAGCATCAACACTAATACTACATATAAAGGATATTGAAAATAATATATATTTTGAGTATATTTTGTTGTTTTTATTTTACTCTTTTCCAAATCATCAATTTTATTATAAATCTCTTCTAGTTTTTTAGGATTAGATGTTTCATAAAACTCTCCTCCTGTTTGTTTAGCAATTTTTGTTAATATATTTTTATTATAATCACCCTCTTTACCAACACCAATAGTATAAACTTTTAAACCATACTTTTTAACTTTCTCCAAAGCAATATCTAAAGATATAGAATCAATAGTATTTAAACCATCAGTTAAAAGAATCACTATCTTATTTGTAGAGGTACTATTTTTAAAAATATTACTACTTAAATATAAGGATTCATACAAAGCTGTACCTCTTGTACCTGCTACACCTATTTTTATATATTGTAATAAATCATTTAAACTTTTTTATCATAAGTTAAAGGAACTGCTACATAAGCAAAATCTGCAAATACACTTAAAGCTAATCTATCAGTTTCTCTTTTTTGTATAAAATCACTTAATATTTTTTTGTTATATTAAATCTATCATCTTCATGCATACTTCCACTAGCATCTAAAACCAATGATATATCATATCCTGAAGCATTTTTTAACTCCAACTGATTTTTTATAACAGGATTTGCTAAAGCTAATAACATAAAAAATACTATTAAATATCTTAATATTTTTATTAAGCTACTTGTTTTTTAGTTGCCATCTCAAGCATACTCATATTTGAAAAATATACAGTTTTTACATTTTTTCTACAATACTTCTCACATAAAATATATATAATAAAAAGTATAAAAATATAAGGGTATATAAAATTAATATCTTCTATAAACTGCATGACTTCACATACTCTTTCATATATTTTATTAGTTCATCATCAAAGGGTTT
>LLEK01000074.1_pt1 | contig 17722 bp, 18 predicted proteins | sample 595821 | NCBI WGS metagenome assembly LLEK01 (sample SAMN02919311, study PRJNA255460) | bioreactor metagenome | biome: chemostat; feature: culture 2011_25.1; material: sediment; isolation source: day79 25degC chemostat 2011 inoculated with Wadden Sea sediment taken from... | place: Germany: Bremen ...
TCACAAAACTGTCCAAATAGTCTTTCAAGCATCAAGTGAACATGTACACTAATCTATGATTATCTTAATGTTCACTTTAAGGCTCCTTTGATGAAAATCGGTTACGCTCGCGTCAGTACCCAAGAACAAAACCTCAATGTTCAGTTAGAACAACTCAATGCCATTGGCTGTGAAAAAATTTACCAAGAACAAGCCAGCGGTAAATCGTCAGACCGAGAGCAGCTGAATAATTTGTTGGAGTTTGCTCGAGAAGGGGACGTTATTCACGTCACCAAAGTGGATCGCATTGCACGTAACACCATTGATGCCTTACAAATGCCGATCGGTTAGCAGGAAAAAATGCCGGCTTGGTGTTTCATGACTTAGGCGATCTGGATATCAACAGCGATGTTGGCCGAGTCATTTATACACCATTTCCGCCTTCGCTGAAATGGAAAGAAAGCGCATCTTACAGCGCTGTAACGAGGGTAGGGAGCGCGCCAGAGCCGAAGGAAGGCACCTCGGCCGATTTCCTGATAAGACGCTTCACCAACGCATTCAAGAGCTTGCAGGCGAAGGAATGAACAAGCATGCGATCAGCAAAGAGCTTGGGTGTAGCCGAACGACGGTGTATAAGGTTTTAGACCAGTAGCACTCACGTTGATTTGATTATTTTCCTTATTCAAATCATAATATGATTTGAATAGATGAGATTATCGAATCATATTGTCGTAAGAATAGGGTGCTCGAATGTGGATCTGGCAACAACAACACTGGCCAACGTTTACCTGGGATAACACGGTTATCGAACCACGCTTGCGTGACGTTCGCTTAAAACAGGGGATTTTGCTTGGTAAAATGACCAGCCAATCGCAAGATGCCACCGAAACTATGCTCGATACCTTGCTGGCGAACATTGTTCATTCGAGTGCAATCGAAGGTGAGAAGCTCAATGCGTTTTCAGTGCGTTCCTCACTAGCCAATAAGCTCGGGATCAGCGAAGAGCGCCCATTTCCGACCACCGAGCAGACCGATGGCTTAGCTGAAATCATGCTTGATGCGGTCGAAAACTTAGAAACCCCCCTTACACTCGACCGTATCCTTCATTGGCATGACCGACTATTTCCAACTGGTTACACTATGTTTAACCCCGTGATTGGCGGTCAGTTACGCGGTGACGCACCAATGCAAGTCGTGTCTGGTCGAATTGATCGCCCAGTGGTGCACTTTGAAGCTCCGCAACGGGCAATACTTGATGGCGAGTTAGCGCAATTTGTCGCGTGGTTTAATACATCTAAACAAGATGTATCTTTTGACCCATTATTACGAGCGGCGATCACCCATTTATGGTTTGTGACACTGCACCCATTAGATGATGGTAATGGACGGATCACCCGATTGCTGACAGATTTAGCCCTGGCGCAAGCTGAGCAACAATCGGTGCGTTTTTATGCCATGTCAGTGGGTATATTGGCCAATCGTAAAAGTTATTACGAGATCTTAGAGCAAACCCAAAAAGGTGGGATGGATATAACACCTTGGCTGGAATGGTTTTTTAATACTCTGGAACACACTTTTGCAGAAGCACTTAAGGAGATAGACCAGACCGTTTATAAAACCAATTTTTGGCGTCATGTCGATCAAACAAAACTGTTGGCAGAGCAAGTAAAAGTGCTCAATCGCATGTTAGATGGCGACTTTGAAGATGGTATTAATACTGGTCAGTACCATAAAGTGGCGAAAGTGAGTAAGCCGACGGCGACGCGACATTTAGCGACGTTGGTTGAGTTGAAATGCCTTGTGAAATCCGACTCTGGAGGTCGTAGCACGCGTTACCACCTGCCGACGGATTAGCGCTGAAAACCACAGAGAAAAAAGGTGGCCTTGCTAACCACTTCAGCCTAATCTTGCCACTACTCAGTGGTGATCACGAAAAAGCATGTCATGGGCTAAGCTCGTGACGCTGCGCGACACAACCCATCACATAAACGTCATCACCACTTAGGCGGCTACGCTTAGTCTTCCGTAGCAAGGCCGCTGAAAAGATCTCTTACCTTGAAGAGCAGCCAACCCCATCCCCCAAGCTTGGGGCTTGCAGTTCAAATTCAACATAATGTGGAATAATACGCAATTGCACGTGCTTATCGTCAGCAAGCTGCCGGCACTGAGCAACTACAGGCATTATTGGACATTATGTGTAAATTTTTCACCACCGCACGGAAAGGCGTGCTCTAGTGCGGCCAGGCAAGCTGGCATTTTTGATCTGCCTTGCCTGAAGACCGGCAAAGCAGGGTAGGCGTGGGCGCATCAAAACACAAACGGCGTGTTTCCATGCGGCATCGTTTCGTATTTATTCTAGGATTGTGTCACTTGCGGCAGTTTTTTTGTTGCCCGTGCCGGTCAATCCATAAAATACACCAGTTGTTTTATGGGCTCCCACCACATCCCCCGCCCACCCAATGCTGCGCCCCGTTCTTTGGGAAAATGAGCGCAGCGGTTATGGTGAGTCTTTATGCTTAACCGGCTTTATCACTTGTTAGCTAATGGCGCAGCGGTGGTCGTGTCGTGGTGGGATAATAATTAACTTAGTGTCGAAAAACACTTATGTTGATCAAGAAGTTTATTAACCATACTTAGATTATTTACCCTAAATCTGTAATATTTTTTATCAGGTTGTGGGCAATTTTTACTATCAATATCTTGTAATGGTCTCGTATCTATATGCCATTTGTTTTTCAATATCCAAAAATAAGCTGGTTTTTTTAAAACAAATAGTTCATCACTTCCATCTTCGATTCCAAAATCTTTTCGTATAGCATCTCTTTCCCTTTCTTCTTGTCTATCTTCATGGATTATCAGGGAAAGTGGTATCTCAACGTTCCAATCAGGGTCATTAGCTAAAGTTTCATGAGGCTTCTGTTTTAACTCTTCAATATATTTATGTTCATCAACTTCTAGCATTCGCGAAAAATGGAAAAATTTAAACTTACTTCTGGAATCATCTTCTTCAGAGCGATCGTAGGCTCTAAACATCCAATGCTCACCGTCATGTAATATATTCAGGGGCACAATCGTTCGATTGGAATGATTGGTGCTGTTTTTTGAGTAGTACTTACATTTGATTGCATGACCGCTACTGATCGCTCGTGTAATGCGCTCGACATGATTAATGTTCATCTGATGAGGGAGCGTGTTTATTTTTTCGTAAGGCAAGATAGCTCTATCAGTATCGGCAATTTTATTCTTGTTGAAGCCGTGTGCCAGCATCCCCATTGCCATTTCTGCGTTCCACTCGATGAGCGGCTCGTAGCCTTTTTCTATTGTATTGACTCTGAGTGAGCGGTTGTAAGACATGTTGTTTGGTCGCTCAGCAGCATATGCGGCCAACATTTTTGAGGCGGCCGCATCTGAAAGATTAAACAGTTCCGTTATATCGACGCGCTTAATTGAACCAGTAAAACGTAGCATGAAATCGATGAAAATAAGTCTATCTGCGTTGTTTTTATCTTTATTTTTCAATTCATTATATGTGTACATTTTGCAGTCGCTATGTTGTTTTTCTATGTGTTTAATTATACACAATACCCGGTAAAAGTACATAAAAATACCAAAGCACTTATAATAATTACAAGTGCACTTGCTGTCATAGTTAGAAAGTAGTATTATGGCTATGTTGTTAAATAAGAGGAGTAATAGCAGTGGCTACTAACTGTATAGCAGTCGACAACCGTCGTCATGGAATGGTTCGCGAACGTTCACAAACTCAAACACCTTCGGGCCATTGGGTTAAACGTGATGCAAATACAGGGCGTTTTATGGATGTCAAACAAGATGGCACACCATTTCGCGGCGTCCGGAAAGAAAAATAAAAAGGCACTTTCAGTGAAATACTAAAAGTGCCTTTTTACAGTGAGGTGAATTAATAATTCTGCTCCAACAGAGTTACTAAGGCCCAACACTAAGAGGTTTCAAGCCCTATTAGAAAGGCTGATTGCTCCGATTTGTGTCGCAATCATACCTTTCTAACGTGTTCACCTCAATTACTGAATTCCCTCTTTTTATAATTTTTGGGAGGAGACTCAGATGAGTATTCAACAAAAAGTAGTGCAAGTTTGTGCTTATGTGCGCCGTCGTAACGGTCGCCTTGAGTACGTCTGTCAGCACTTACGTTCTTTGCCTGGTGCATAAGAAGAAACAACTACTGGGAGTCTCGAGTGGGGCTCCCCCAGTGAAAAGTATAGTTAGAAAGGAAAAAAAACATGTGTCGTAAAGATCTTTTGAGAGATATCTCTAACACCCTATCGGAGCTTGGTTTTGTCGCAAGTAATAGCGGAGCTCCAATGACCTACCAATCTAATGTCAAATACCCAAGCTTTTTTAATGGTAAGAACAATTACGCTCACTACATTTTGTACACGCCAGTTCGTACCATTCAAATCGTTGCCAAGTACCAACAGTCAAATGGAACGGTTATGGAAAAATTGGGTTACACCGTGCTTGATGCCGCGCGTACAGAATTTGATGACTACCTCGTGATCTGTGGCGGTGGTGAGTTGCTAAAAGGCAGTTGTGCAGTTGATTTCCTTAATGATCATAAAAAGATAGCTCCTCGTTTACATGCTCTTTGTGTTCAAGATTTACCAGGCTTCCTCAAAGATGATTTTGGGGCAAAGGTTGCATAGGTGAATGTGTATGAATGATTGGAATGATAAATTAGAGTGTGTAAACAAATCGCTCACTGTTGCATTTAAGGTCGGCGTCTTGGTGGGCGGTGTAGTCATAGGTGTTTATAGTTGGCTTATTGGCTATTTCCCTTCGGGAGTCACTATAAGTGATGGTTTGTTGTTTATTTTATTGGCAACAGTATTGAGTGCAATGCTTGCTTTGTTTAGTTTTAGTTTCATGAGCTTAGGCGTTGCACTGTGGCCTTTATGGAGGTTTGTGATCTATATTTTGGATAAGTGCTTTGCTTTGATAAATAAGATAACTAACAAAAACCTTACAACAGACCAGTTCTCTACAATTAGAAGGGCAAGAGCAGAACATTATTGCTTTGCATTGTTCGGATTAATATTTGCTGGGTATCTCTTCTTGCAAGACTGGCGATCAGTTATGGCAATTGTTGTATTGCTTTTTATCTCTTCTGTCATGTGGAGTACTTTGCAAGAAAATGAAGAAGAGGCTACAAATCAGCTAGCAAGTGATACTCCTGAAGAACAAAAAGAAGTGATGAAGAAGTCTGTTAGGAAAAAAAACTCAATCTTACTGATCGCTATCGTTTTGATGCCGTTAGGTATCCCTGGAGTGCCAAGTCTGCTTGTTACAGGGGTTATGAGAGCGACAGATGTGAGGGTAGAGTCTGCATCGGTACATATCAAAGAACCTTACCGAGCCTATGCGCTGGAGTCCGGTATTGTTGGCGCGAAAAGTAACTTTGGGGTTAACTTTTCGAAATTTGAAGAGGCCAAGGTGTTGTTTAAAGGCATTGGTACCAATACGTTAATTTCGTTTAAAGTTGAGAAAGACAAACTCGTGCAATTCGTTGTACCTAACACATCAATACATGTGTTGCCAAACTAGCACCGTTGCAATGGGGCTAGTTATATAAGTAAAAAGCCCGAATGGGCTTTTTCACATCCTTCTCTAGTCGGTTTATCTTTTGCTATTCGTTCAAATAAAGCTCGGCCATTTCATCCAGTTTTGCTTTACTCTCTTTCCAATTCGGCATTACTTTAGTGAGTAATCGCCAGAACCTATCACTATGGTTGTGTTCTGCTATGTGGCATAGCTCGTGCAAAATCACGTAATCAATGCACTCTTTGGGTGCTTTCACCAAATGTGGGTTTAGTAAAATGCGTCCCGTAGTTGAGCAACTGCCCCACTGCCTCGTCATCGGCATGATGGTTAGGTTGGGGATGCCGGTTACCCAATCTGTTTTTGGTAATAGATCCGCCAATCGCTGATGGAAAATAAGGTAAGCTCGGTGTTCATACCACCCCATCATCCAGCGCTTAATTAACTCCGTGTTTTTGTCACCACTAAAACTCACCTCCAATCGTCCACGTTTGAGTTTTACATTCGGGACCACGTCTTCTTGTTGAGTCAGTTTTAAACGGTAACGCCTACCAAGGTAAAAATAAGTTTCGCCTCCGGCGTATTGGCGGGGTGAAACAAATTCTTGTTGTTGGCGAAATTCGACCAAGTTTTCCCATATCCAACGCACACGTTTGAGTACCGCAGCTTTAATCTCTTCCTTTGGGGTGCTGTTAGGCGCGGTCACCGTGATGCGTTCATCAGGGTGGACCTTGATCACCACCTTCTTTAAGTCATCAGACGAACGGCGTTGAATCTGGTAGTGCAAGACCTCTTCACCGTAGTAAAAAGCGCCTTGCTCATGGGGCGTTACCTTTATATCTGTCATCGTTTTCCTGTGTTTGCTTGTTGCTGTTTTACAACATCAATAATTTTGCCAATAAATAGAGTGGTGAGGTCAATATCATCAAAGATGTCGAACAGCATTGGCAGCAATTCAAGCTCGATGTTATCGATAAGATCGCTTGGGTTGATGGAAAATTGCTGAGATAAGCGCTTAATGGTTTCATCTATCGTGAGTGACAAGAGCACCATTGTGTCTTGCGAAATAGCCACGCGCTGCAACATAAATAAGCCGTAGTAAGCGCGCGCCTCAAAGTTATCTTTAAGTGCGGCTGGAATGCTGTCCATTTTACGGTTCTTAACCTGCTCTTCGATATCTTGGAAAAGAAGGTATTGTTTGACCGGGCTGTCGAACATCGCTTCCGCTTCTGCAAGCGCTTGGCTAAGCAGTTCTGAAAAATGCGCTTTAGCATAAGGGTCATCTTGCAAATCTTGCTCAATCATTTTGACCACACGGCCTTTGATTTTCGCTTGTTCCGTTTTGGCTTTTTCTGGCGACATTTCTTCGATGGAAAAACCGTGACCTAATTGGGCTACGTCATAAGTGATGTCATCATGCTCGATACCTTCACCCACCACATGCTTATCCATCATGGCTTTGATTTCATCTGCATATTCATCATAATCTATGATTTCGTTAGCATCTTGCTGAACTTGGGTGCGAAGATCGGTAAATTGCTTAACCGCTTCCTTGTATTCTGTTTGTTTAGTTGGAGTGACATCCATAAAGAAACTGGCGGATTGCAGTGCCACCTGTAAGCACTTGGCAAACTCTCTCAGCGCGGCATAAAAGTCTTCACGTGCCTTTAGTTTTCGGTCAACAAATTCACCATCAACTTCATATGGATCTGGCGCAAGAAAGGCGCGTAAAGATGCGTTATCTTGTTTGTTTTTGACGCTGTCGAACACTTGCCATAGCGCTTGGTAAAGGTAAGGCAAACGCTTATATTCGGTCTCCATGTGATGATAAAGGTCTTTCAAATCATCAATGTTGTAACCCTCTTGAACTTGTTCCGCGAGGTCTTGGTACTTTTTAATGGTGACATCAAGGCGGTCTAAAATGCCGTAGTAATCAATTAAGTAACCATGTTTTTTATCATCGTGTAGGCGGTTAACACGCGCCACCGCTTGAATCAGGTTGTGGTTGTTCAAACTTTTATCGATGTAAAGTACGGTGTTTAATGGCTCATCGAAACCGGTGAGCAGCTTATCGACAACGATAAGAATATCGGGTCCACCTGGTTTGCTGAATGCATCGGTCACGCTCTCGGTATAGAGCTTTTCATCTTGGGAGCCAACATTCTCTTTCCACCATTTTTGCTACCAAGTCTTTGCTTTCTTGATCGACCTCTTCTTCACCTTCTAAGCGTTCCGGTGGTGACATCACAATCGCACTGGTGACTTTGCCTATTTCGTCGAGCGCTTGTTTGTAGCGGATCGCCATCGATTTTGATGAACAAGCGAGCTGGCCTCGTAATCCATTAGCTTTGAAGTTGCCAAAGTGATCGGAAATATCATGGGCGATTAACTCTAAGCGTCCTTCTGTTTCGTACAGCTGCCCGCGTTTTGCAAATTTACGTTTTAGATCGCTCTTTTGTTTCGTTGTGAGCTGTTCGGTGAAGCGAGCAAACCAATCATCAATCGCATCAGATTCGATACACAGCTCTGGCATACGTTGTTCATACAGCAGTGGCGATACGGTTTTATCACGGGTTGCTTGCTGCATGGTGTAAGAGTGAATGATCGGACCAAACTTACGCTCAGTGGTGTTGTTTTTCAGTAGCGGGGTGCCGGTAAAGCCAATGAATGCGGCATTAGGCATTGCCTGCATCATGCGAATACTGTTTTCACCGCCATGACCGCGGTGCGCTTCATCAACTAAAACAATCAAATTTTCACTTGGGTTGAAGCATTGTTTGCTTTCAACGGCAGTTCTGAATTTATCGATTAACGAAAAGACAATGCGCTCGTTGCCATGGCTGATTTTTTCAGCTAACTGCTTACCAGAAGTGGCAATAGCGTTGCGTTTTTGTAGCTCGGTGTAAGCACCAGAATCTAAGAAGGTATCGCTAAGTTGCCCTTCTAAGTCAACTCGGTCGGTAATAAGGAAAATACGGCATTGCTTAAGCTCTTCTAACCAAATTAGCGCCTTGGTTAATAACACCATGGTGAGCGATTTACCTGAACCGGTGGTATGCCAAACAATACCGCCCTCACGCGCGCCTTTCGCGTCTTTTTGTTGTACGCGTTCGAGTATACGTTTGATGCCAAAATACTGCTGATAACGAGCGACGATTTTGCCTTTTTTACTATCAAATACGGTAAACAGGTGAACAAACTCAAATAAGCGTTTTGGTGACAGTAGCCCAATCAAGGTTTTATCTTGTTCGGTGACCACACGCTCACCGGCGGCGAGGAGTTGCTCAAATTGTTGGCGCTTTGCTACCGGACGATGGTCAAAAATTGCGTCCATTTGCGTGCTGGCGAGACGGCGGTTTTTGATCTCTTGCAATTGGTCTGGTGTGAACAAAAAGTGGCTATCTGACTCATTCTCTTTTGGCTGCTCTTCACGCCAACGTGACCAGAATTTTTTTGAGGTACCGCAGGTGCCGTATCTTGCATCATGCCCATCGATGGAAATCAGCAATTGGCTATGGATGAATAGATGCGGGATCTCATTCGCGCCTTGGTTGCGAATGTTTTGTCTGATGCCTTCATTTAAGGTGATTTTAGCTTTTTTACTCGCCGCAGGGCGTTTTGCTTCAATCACGACCCAAGGTAAGCCGTTAACAAAACAGACAATATCGGGCTGGCGTGAGCTGGTTCCACGGCTGTTTTCAATGTTCATCTCTTCCGTGAAATGCAGCTCGTTATAGTGCCACTCTTTCCAGTTGATGAGCTGAATGGTCGGGTTGGCTTTGCCATCGCTGTGGGTTTCTGAAATGGTAATGCCGTAAGCGTAGAGGTTAAACAGTTTTTCATTGGTGCTGACCAGGCCTTCAGTGACGTTTGTTTGTGTCACCTCGCTAATGATGCGGCGAATACTCTCTGGCTGCAATTTACGCTTCTTGTCTTTAAATTTATAGCTTATCGACTCAAGGTATTGTTGCAGGATTGGCTCTAATACGACTTGCGCGGTTGAACCTCGCATCGCGGTGCATTGCGCCGGTGGAATAAAGGTGTAACCCAGTTTACTGATCAGCTCCAAAGCTGGCAGTTTTGCGGTCATCTCTTCTGTGGTATTGGGTAGGGTACGACTTTCCATATTGTCCTCTGGTCAGGCAAAATCCAAGAGATTGGCCCTTATGGTGTCTAAGGGCCATGATGGTCTAGTTAGGCGGCTTTTATTCGGCGCTTACCGGTTAACAACTGCTGCATTAAGGCTTTTTTCTCTTGCTTCAAGTGCGCAAGCTTAGCTTCAAGTAGTTCTATTTCTTTATCGGCAGTGGAGAGTACCGAAGCTATTTTTTGTTGTTCTTCAGGGGTTGGTAATCCAATCACCAAATTAGCAAATATTGAGATCCAGTGTCGTTGATGACCACCAATCTGATGATTTAACATTTGCATAGCTTCATAAACGTACTTTATAGACACCCCCTCTTTCGCAATCAATATTTTCATTGCGCTAGATTTTGCTTTGAAAGGGAAGTTGACGAACTTACTTGCTGTTGTGAAATCATCAAAAATGATTATTGGTAGATCTTCATTGAAAATCCCAAAATCTTCATTCGTGTAGCCAAGAATAAATGTCTTTCCAGCGGTTAAAACTGGTGTCAGATAGTTATCTGAATACTTGGTTGATTTAACTAAGTAAGGTGTTGGCTGTTTGTAATCTAATAGTTTACCTAGCTCAACCTTTTCCCAATGTTCAGTAAACGTTGTCCCCGTCTCCGGATTTACCAATCGCTTCTTACCCGTCAACAACTGCTGCGTCAGCGCTTTCTTCTGTTGCTTGCTGTTGGCAATCAGCTTTTCCGTAGTCGAAATTGCCTTGTCCCAAGTTGAAAGGATTTGGGCTATTTTTTGTTGTTCGGATAATGGCGGTATTACTATAGGGATTGAACGAATTGTAGGTAGACTTAACCCTGCTTTCGCTCCAGAGTCATTCATTCTATTAATCTTATGATTCATCGAATGTGATGATAGTAAGTAAGCTATATACTTAGAATCTGAAGTCTGCTTTTTAATTCTTACAAGAGCAGTATGCTGGTTGATATAAGCTTCCCCTAAGTCAGAGGGAACCCATCCAATTTTACCTAGTTCCGCTGTTATTGAAATTAGCAGGTCACCCTCTTTTAATGAGGTTCTTTTCCATCTGATGAATTGCTTTGTACATTGACATATTTTAAATCATTTAGTTTTAAGTAGATCCCATCTCGAGGTAGGTTTGTCATGCGTATAAATTTACTGCCTGAGTCAGAATAATATTGTGCCCAATTACGAGAGCCACTTGTGATTGTTTCTGAGATCTTATTTAAGCGTATAGTTCTCCAACCTTTAGGCACCATAACCTAGCTCCTTTAGGTACTTCACCATTTCTGTTTCCAAATCAGCGAGTTGGTCTTGTAGCTTCAAGCGTTCTTGGCGCACTTCAATCAGGTCAATTTCTGCTTCTTCTTCAAAAGTGTCGACGTAACGAGGAATATTGAGGTTGTAGTCGTTATCGATGATCTCTTCGAGAGTGGCAAGGTAGGCGTATTTATCAACACTTTCACGTGCTTTATAGGTATCCAACACCTTTTTAATATCATCAGCCGTTAATTGGTTTTGGTTCTTGCCGGCTTTGTACTCACGAGAGGCATCGATAAATAGCACTTTGTCATCGGTTTTCTTTTTCTTGAAGATCAAGATAGCCGCGGGAATGCCGGTGCCAAAGAAAAGTTTCTCAGGTAAACCGATGACGGCGTCGAGTAAGCCTTCATCGATAAACTGTTTACGGATTTTACCTTCTGCAGATGCGCGGAAAAGCACGCCGTGAGGCACTACTACGCCGACGCGACCGCCCAATAAACCGTGGTTTTTCGGTGCCATGGTCTCAATCATATGGCTTAAGAAGGCATAGTCGCCTTTAGTTTTTGGTGGTACGCCACGGTGGAAGCGAGCAAACTTATCTTTTGCTGCGTTCTCAAAACCCCATTTATCGAGCGAGAATGGCGGGTTAGCGGTCACAATATCAAAGCTCATTAGCTTTTGATTATCGTCTTCGGTCAATTTCGGGTTGTTTAGTGTGTCGCCCCATTCAATTTGGTGGTTGTCTTCACCGTGTAGGAACATGTTCATTTTCGCTAATGCCCATGTACCACCAATGGCTTCTTGGCCATACAACGCATAGTTTTTTGAATCGTGGTTATCACGTACTAACGCACCACATTTTAGTAGTAGCGAGCCTGAACCACAGGCAGGGTCACAGATGGTGTCGCCAGGTTGTGGGTCTAGCAATTGTGCTAATAGATCGGAAACTTCTGGCGGAGTATAAAACTCACCGGCCGCACGACCGCTACCCGCGGCAAAGTGTTTGATCAAAAACTCGTAAGCGTTACCGATGATATCCAGTTTACCTACGCGAGCCGGGCTTAAATCGAGTTCTTTTTTAGCAAAAACGTCAAGTAAGGCTTCTAGGCGTTGGTTTTTGGTTTTCTCATCACCTAGCTTGTCTGAGTTAAAGCTGATGTCTTGGAAGACGTTCTTCAATTTGCTGCCGTTGGCGTTTTCAATGGCATCTAGCGCAAGGTCAATACGTTCACCATTGCCAGCTTCGCTGCGGCGTTTGTAAAGATCCCAAAAACTGGTGTCTTTTGGTAACACAAAACGCTGTTTTGCCATCATGGCATCGACCAGTTTTTCGTTACCTTTATACTGCTCCATCAGTTTAGCGTGTTCGTGTTGATGAACATCTGAGATATATTTAACAAACAGCATCGTCAAAATGTAGTCTTTGTAGGTTGCTGGCTCAATACTGCCACGAAAGGCATCACAAGCAGACCATACCGCTTTGTTGACGTCGTCTTGTTGAATTTGCTCTTGTTGGGTTAATTCTGTCATGGTCATTGCCTTATTTCGTCAACTTATTTGCGACACCTGAGAGCATCGCTTGATTGTTGTCCATTAATTCTTGGTAGCACTGTTGCTGCTGTTTGATATTGTCGTGCAGCGCAACAATGGCATCTTGTTCTTTTCTTGGTGGTACAGGGATGTCTAGGTCTTCAATACTTTGTCTTGAGTAGACTTTTACCGTCATTGAACTACTGGCCGATGCAACCTCTATTTGGTTTTTTATTTTGTTACTGTGGTTAAGCAAAAACGCCAAGTAATACGGGTTGATGTCGTCACACTTCACGCGGTAGTGGTGATACATATTGCTGCATATTGTATATCGCTTACTATCATCGCTTTTGAAGACTAAAGCTTGCTGCTTCAAACCTCGAGAAAGTATTAGAAGGTCACCATTTAGTAGGGGTTCGGGTGCTTTCTTCGCGCCTAAATCGGTTGCGGTAACCGTGTCCCATTGGATATCGTCATTCTTAATATCTTTAGGCTGAATCACCCTGACACCGTTCTTTACTTCCTCTATGCGGCTACGAAAGCTATAGGGAACAAACCGTGTCGTGAGCTGCATAAACTTTTTATCAGTTGTTTTTTTCATAGCCCCTCCGTCTGTATTGCTAATACTACAATATTTAGATTTTTAAAACAACATTTTCATTTGCAGTATTGGCAATACGATTGCAATCACGCGATATAACCCACGTTTTTATTGGTCTATTTATGTACTACTTTACTTTTTTTACTATAATAAAGATGTAAAAAACGTAAAGGTAATGATTATGAATACATTAGAAGCACCGGTTGAAAGCGCACCTCTATTAAAGAGGGTGGCTACTATCCTCCAAGAATTAGAGTTAAATCATGCGTTAGAACTGAGTACTTCTGATGCATTGTCGTTAAGTGATCAAGGGCTGCTTGAACACATTTTGAATGCACATACGCAAAATCTACATCACGATCCAAAAGTGGTTAAGAAACTAAAGCGTCAACGTGCCGGTCAAAAGAAGTTTATTGAATACATCGAAAGGTTCGGTGGCACGGTTAAGCAAACTGAATTTGCAAAGCTCGCAGGGTTAAGCCGCCAAAGTCTTAATGGAAAAATAAAGAGTGAGTTATTGATAACTCTTAATAGTGGTGCAACACCTCAGGTTCCTGTTTTTCAAATAGACGAAAACACGACAAAGATTTTGTTTGGTTTAGAAAAGGTCAATGCTGAACTGGCGACGAAAGAACTAGGCGCATCGTCTGTGTGTACTTTTTGGCTCAACACTCGTTCGCGTTTTAATGGATTGTCAGCTCGCGATTATTTGCAAGCGAACCCAAACAATAATGCTTTAGAAGAAGTACTATTTATTGCTCGTCGTGAAGGTGAGATGGGTTACTAAAAAGGACCTCTACGGCGGCCCCTTTTGTTATTATGCCTAAGTTAGATAAAATCCTAAATCATCACAAAGAATGTCGTAAACATCCTGGCTACCGTTCTCATACTCGATGAGTGGGGTTTGCGTACTTGATTCGATAGACGGGTGGCGCCAGATTGCAGCACAATCTAATGGCTGCCCACTCCAACGAGACGTGTAGATAATCCCATCGAAGTCCTCCCCAAACTTTGCGTAAAGTGCGTCAGCCAATGTTTGCGTAATTGCATAACACTTATCACCAACAAGATCTTCAAGACTAAGAGGTAGCTTCGGTAACAACGCCGTTACATTAATCAATCTTAGAGGCTTCTCAAAGGTAACCTTCACCATTTCACGAGGCTTCAATTTTTCATCACTGATAGGTCGCTCTTGTTTGAAGTCCAAGTCATCATCAGCATGACATAAAGCTTCTAGAAGAGCCGTTTTATCAGTGTTTGCTACGTATGAAATGGCAATATCGGTCAAACGTCCATTCCAACGCCCCTTGCACTCCTTGGGAGGAGCGTATAAGGAAATTGGAAGACTCTTCTTACCATTGTACATTTGCTTTTGTACACGGTAGATAGTCAACAATTCATGAATTGCTAGTTTGTCTGTTGAAATGTCATTCACACGTTCAGTTAGCGCGTTAAGTTGGTGCGCCTCCCCATTTGTCGTCATATCCATAAATCTCCAATTGGTGTAAAAGTTTTCGGAATCTAATATTTTTCATAATATTTCCCTTAGTTTATAAATCCCTTTCGGGTTAATGGTTTAGCGAAAGTGTAGATAGCCAAACCTGCAACTAGACTAATACGAAAGTATTAACTTGAGCAAGTCTTTTTTTGCAGTATCACCAATACTATTTTTGATTATCGTATAGCTTTGTCTCTGAAAGTATGAAGGTGTGTAGCATTATGGAGGGAGGAGAGTATAACAGGATGTCTTCAGTGGCAGCTTATACTACCACTAAAGAAAGATAGGAATTTAGGCTGGGGTAACCAGCTTAACATTCGTCGCGCACGGTGATTTCCCTTGCTGTTTAGATGCTCGTTGAAAGCTCACGGTCTGGTTCTTTTTAATGTTCTTCCACTGCGCACTGCTAAGTAAATCGCCTTTGTTAAAGTAAAACTCTTGCCCGTTATGTATTAAGAACGCAAAGTTGTTCCCTTTTGCCGGTGTGGCTTTAATTTTACCTTCATCATAGGCGAGGCGAACAAAACAGCGGTCTTCCTGCTCACTATCAATAATCAATTGCTCGGAGCAGTTCTTGATTAGCTTTTTCAAAGAAGCGTAACCGTAAGTTCGGGAGTCAAACGCACTATCTAGCTGTTTGATTTTGGTACCGAGATCACCGAGGTATACGTTGTCACCGTCTCCAACGAGTTGCCAATAGGCTTTCAAAAGTAACGGCTCAAGCGCACTGCCGTTCTCTTCGGTTTCGTCTTTTGGCTCTTCGTCATCTTGGTTTAAGTTCTCGACATAAACAAAGTTATGGCAGGCATTACGAAAATGCTCAGGCGTATGTTTTTGCCCGATTGCCATTACATGCAGCCCTTTCTCTCTTACGCGCTGCGCTAAACCGGCAAACCCCCCATCACTACTAACGATACAAATGGCATTGATGCGTTCATTGGTACAAATCAGCTCGATGGCATCCATGATTAGCGCATGGTCAGCCGCATCTTTCGATATGTGAAATTGTTGTTTTGGGGTAGAGGCGGTTTCACGCACCACCCCTTCCCATCCTTTATTTGTTTGATGGCCAAAATCAGCATAAATCCATTTGATTGCGATGTTGCCTTTACTGCTGACCTCACTAAGTACATCCATGTATTTTTTTGCTTGTGCGTTCTCGCCATCAACCAAGATGGCGAAATTGAGACTAGGTGACATAGTTATTCCTTTAACTTAAGCAAGAGTGGTGACATCACTGAGCAAATACCCATTTTCCAATAGAGCGTGCTTTACTTGAGGTTTTAAATTTTGGTCTACAATACAGAGCAACTCTTTTGCTGTTAAAGGGTGCCTTACTGCCATTACCTTTTGATTGTTCAATTCAACCAGATGAAGTAACACTAAATCGTTGTTGCTTAGTGCGAAAACGATGTGTTCATTTTTATCAAATAGCATGTCACCGGCTACTTGAATGGTCTCGTTAACGCCTTCTACTTCAATCGTTTTAAGCCACTCTTTAATACTTAGAGTTACATCGAGAGAAGCCTCAACATTAAACAGTTTATAGTTGAGAGAGCTTACTTTTAGTATATCGCCTGATAAGTCAGAGATATCGCTAGTTAAAAAGTCTTGAATCTTTAGCCCTGTATCAGATGAAAGAGAGCTAACTTTTTTGAGATTGAATACCGAATCAACGGCAATAGCGTCAACCAATTTCACTTCACGTGATTTACACAGGTATAGCGCCTCATAACGTTCTTTTTGCTCTTCTCTAAAGTCTTCAAATTTCGCCAATAACCGAGATGCCGAATCAATCATAAAGCCAAAATCGTCAACACTAATAACGCCTCCTCGTTCGATAGAAATATCTTGGAAATATGGATTATCATTAAGTCGAAGCATGCCGAATTTTGGACCAAACTGACTATCTTCAAGAAAGCATGCCATTCGGGTCATGTACCGAACCAAATCCTCAAGTAAATAAGAACATGCTATTTCTTGTGGTTTAAAAGTATGCGCAATACGCTCTAATCCATCACTGATTTGTTGGGTGATTTCTTGCTCCGGAACTTGGCGCTGAAACAATAATGAAACTTGCTGAACAGTCGAGTGTAGTTCGCGTTTGATTAGATTTAACGTTAGATCTTCTTGGGCGTGTACTTTACCTAATCGTTCTTCAGCTCTTTGAATCGCATCGGTTAAACTGTCAGATAAGCGTTCCATTTGCACCTGATAGCTTGAGGGTAAAATTTTATACGGTTTGGTGTATGGTGATTTTTGATGAAGATAATTGCTGCTATCGTTTGGATTTTGCAGTTCAAGATCAACTAAACGACAGATCTCGGTTCGATAGCTTTCAGCAATTAATAGATTGATATCACCTAGGGATTCAGCACTACTAATTTTTTCCTTTTCATCAAGAGAAAATGACGTCCCCTCAGCCAACAATGCAGTTTTGATTTGCTCTTGCAGAAATTGCTCTAGACTCACTTCAGTTACCGGTAATCGTACAAACTGAGTAACATCGAATGAATGAGCATTTCTACTCGGCAAACGCATGTTCATCAACTCTCTTAACTTCTGTAGATTGTTTTTACCTGCTTTTTCACCGTTCCGCCAAGCATGGATTCGCGATGGGTTTACATTACATCGGCGAGCAATTTCAGCATCGTTAATTCCTTTAGACTCTAAAGCTTCAACCATGTTATTTGCACAGTTGAAGTTGATAACATCCTTCTCAACTAACATTTCCATATACACCTCTTTTCATTTAAGTAGAAGCTCACTATACAACTCATAATTTTAAAAAATAGGGAATAAATACGGAATTTTAAAATAAGTAACTATTTGTTTTTATTGAAAATAAGATGATTCATTAAGAAAAATCTAAGGAAATTATTTAAATTTCACTTCAATTTACATTGAAATCTGCGATGTATAACCCTTATTTTAAGGTAATAACGGAGCAATTTGCTCACGCTTAGACTTGATACGTGTTATCTCATCAATAAACAGAATTACCACAGAATTCTCTCACTATTATTCCTTGCATTTTAAGGTTAATGACAGAATTATTGAGGAACATCTCCCTGTGTTGGCAAAAAGCCATTCAAAAAATGCCCCTACATTCCAGCATCATTTCCTCATCGTAATACCCATATAATTAAAGCTCACATTTACATCTA
>LLEK01000076.1_pt1 | contig 17645 bp, 17 predicted proteins | sample 595821 | NCBI WGS metagenome assembly LLEK01 (sample SAMN02919311, study PRJNA255460) | bioreactor metagenome | biome: chemostat; feature: culture 2011_25.1; material: sediment; isolation source: day79 25degC chemostat 2011 inoculated with Wadden Sea sediment taken from... | place: Germany: Bremen ...
ATGATTAATAAAAATAGTATTCATTAAAGTATTCGTAGTTTCATTATGGTTTTGACAAATTATAAAATGTAATCTACGGTGATTTTGTGTAAAAAAATTAAAGATTGGTCTCCAGTCCATAAGGTGCATACTTATTTTTAAAAACTCGTAGTTTTCATCAATAATTATAATATCACTAATATCTTGTGATTTCTCAATCAATTGTTGGATATGATATCCACTCCCTATCCCAAAAACTAAGAGTAATGGTATATACCCTTCAAGATTATGTGAATATCCAGAAAATGCTCTTTTTTCTGCAAGGTAAGGTGAAGAGTTTTCTATATCAACTATAAATTTATCATGATGAAACCCATGTCCAGAGTCATGAACCCAACTAGGTTTTCTATAATATGATGTTGGATTATTTAAAAAAGTATCTACTTGATTATCTATTGCCCCATTTACATTTTCAGGATAAAGCTTATTCCCATTTATAGAGATATTTATTTGATTATTTTTTTCTATTAAAAGTTCATATTTACGTATATCCGCAGATAATATATCTTTGTACATAGTTGGTGCAAATTGTTTTAGAGCATTTATATTTTGAGTATATCTCTCTTCAAGATTCATAGAAATCCTTTTGTAAATGTAAATTAATTATGCAATAGATACTAGCAAAAGAATACTGAAATGTATGTAAATAAAGTAGCTCTATTAAAGAGTATTATTGGTTATGGCATATTCAATTGTATTAATAAATTTTCCATTTTTCAATAGAGTGTGTTTTTTTATTTCTTTTTTTTTCATACCTATTGAAAGAGCAAGTTTTTGCATAGGAATATTTAATATACTAGTACCACAGTATATTCTATGAAGTTTTAGTCTTTTAAATCCATAGTCAATTAAAAGTTTTGATGCTTCATTTGCATACCCTTTTCCCATAAACTCTTTTTCACCAAGAAGTATGGCAAATTCTGCACTTTTATTCTTTTGTGAAATCTGTTGTAAAGAAATATTCCCAATATGTTGATCTGTTTTAGAGTCACATATTGCAAATACTTTATGGATTGGAGAATTTGTAACAAATTCAATATACTCTTTTGCCATATCTTTTGTATATAGTTTATCTCCATGTGAATTATATTTACATACTATAGGATCATTCAGCCAATTTGGGTAGTTGCCATTAGTATCATTAATATTTAAATAACGTAAATATATTTTTTCACTAGTTAGTTTCATTTTAACTCTTTAATATTTTCCCAAACTTTTAAAAATGCAGCAGCCACATCATCGATATCTTTTTTTGACATACCAGGACGCATAAGTTCATGAGTTACTAATCTATTTTCATGAATATCCTCACAAATAGGGCAGTCCCCTTTTTTATACTCTCTTGTAGTTAAATTAAAAGGATAAGTACCAAAACATATTTTCTCTTGATATAAAGGTTGTAAATATATTGGTTTTACATAGCCATAACTAAGTAAAACATCACTGTCATCTCTCATAATTGTTCTAGGTAACTCGGCTTTTATTGCATCAATAAATTTATTTCTATGAACACCAGCTAAATTCTCATCAAAAACTATAGGATGAATATAATACGCATGGGTTGCCTTTGGCCTAGTTTTTCCAATTTTTAAACAAGGTATTTTAGAGAGTTTATTGTTTAGATATTTGATATTTTCAACTCTTTGTTCAATTAAACCTTGAAGTTTATCAAGCTGAACACTAGCAATTGATGCTTCTATTTCAGTCATTCTATAGTTAAATCCAAGCATGTTATTAAGTTCAGATGGATCTTTATACCCTTTGGCATGTAACACTGATTCAGCGTGGTTTCTTATAAGTTGAATTTTAAATGCAAGTTCATCATCATTAGTTACAACTATACCACCCTCTCCAGTATGAATATGTTTGTGATAATTAAGAGAATATACACCAATGTCACCTAAAGTACCTGCAAACTTTTCATCGTATTTTGCATAAGGAGCTTGGGCTGTATCTTCAATGATTTTTAGGTTATACTCTTTTGCAATTTTATTTAGTTCCTTAAAATCACAAGGTTGACCAAATATATCTACAACCATAATAGCTTTTGTTTTATCTGTGATTTTTTTTTTTACAGATTGGGGATCTATACAAAAGTATTCTTCTTCTATGTCTGCAAAAACAGGTATTCCCCCATAGAGTAATATAGCTGTTGCTGAAGCACTCATAGTATATGGGGAAACTATAACTTCATCTCCAGGGTTTATACCTATAGCTCCAATTGCTGCATAAAGACCCGAAGTTGCTGAGTTTACAGATATTGCATGTTTTACATTAAAGTATTTTTCCCATTTTCTCTCTAATGCTTGAACTTCTTCTCCTCCGTAGAAGTCATCATGCCAAGTTCCAAGATAAGTTGAAAGCTTTCCACTCCTTAATACTTTTAAAACAGCTTCTTCTTCTTTTTCATCAATTGTATTATATTCAGGAAAGGGTTCTATTCTTAGTTTTCCCCCTCCATTTATTGCAAGATTTTTCATAAAGCATAACCTTTTTCTAAAAGTGTATAACAATCTTCTTTTTTTGATGGATCCCTCAGTTTTGTTTTAATAAATTCGCAATTATTTGATTGTTTAATATCTTCTATATGTTGATCTTCTTTAAGATTATTTGAATTTATAATTGAATCTTTAAGTATCCACTTTCCATTTTGTTTTTCCCATATCCTTAGATCTCTAAAGTTATCAAGTGTTGTAAATAACTCTTCTTCACTCATCTTAATCCAATCTAGGAATAGTTGTGTATCCTTTGGTTTTATATCTTGATATTTTTTAACTAAATTTATCGCTTCTTTTTTACTAAGCCTTCCCCATCTTATTTCTCTAGATGTGTGATCGGTAATTTTCCCATATCCCCATTTAATATATTTTATATAATCATGCAGACCTGCATAGTGAACACAATCTATATGATTATAAAAATCAAATGTTCTTTGTTGTTCTATTGTTTCAAACTGATATTTTCCAATCATCTTTTCATGTTGAGCTTTACTATCCCAAGGGATATAGTTCCCAAGATAGATTCCTCTTACTCCAACCTTTTCAAGTTCTTTATTATGTGGATAGATAAATTGTGCTAAATCATTATGAGTTAAGTCATTAGTCCCTATTAAATCTTCTGCTTCAATCCCCATAAGGTCATGTTCTTTTCTATATTTTCTAGTCATCTCAACTTCATCATTATGGCTAAACATACCCACTTGATCCAGTCCTTGGTGTGCTCCCCATATGATCAGTGGGATTTTCAATTTTACTGCAACTTGTACAGGAAATACACTCTGACCAGCTAATATATGCCAATAGATACTTCCAAGTTTTTCCAATGTTGCTTTAGTAATTTTTTTAAGTTTTTGAGGTTGAACGACACATTCCATTGCATCACAATCAAAGATAGTTTTTAAATATGCTAAGTTTCTATTTCCTATATGGGTATTATAGTGTTTATTATATGATACTAAAAGAGGATTCATACCATATTTATTTTTTATAGTATCTACAATAAAATATGAGTCTTTAGAACCTACAGGAATGATACAATCATAACTTAGACCATTTTTATTTCTATAGTTTTCTAAAATAGATTTTAGTTTTTTCTCTTTTTTATCCCAGTCAATTGTAAACTTCTCTTCATGTACTTTACAACCACTACAGATACCTTCATTATCTATAATGATATTTAAAGGGTGGTTCTCTGGGTATAAACATCTTTTACAATATCTCATATTACCTCTTTTTCATGAGTTTCAAATACTTGTGAAGCAAGTTCTATCTCATTTTTTTTAAGTAATCTGCCATCTTCATCAAAGTTAAATTCTTTATAGTTGGTATGGCTTTCAAGTCTTACAGGATACTGAATATCTCTTTTTAAAAAGCTTTTTGTTACAGTGACACTATGCTCTGTAAAGTGGAACATGTTTGCTGCAGATATTGCAGAAAGTTCTTTAATTTTAATCGCTTCTTCTATATCTAATGGATTTTTTGCACCACCTTGGGCTATAATTGGAACTGTACTTATATCACAAGCTACTTTTATCATTTCAAGGTCATATCCACATTGTTTCCCATCATTATCAACAGAGTTAATTAAAACTTCTCCAGCTCCTAATCGTTGTGCAGTTTGGATTGCTTCTGTCATTTCTATTGAAGCTTTTTTAGTAAGATAATCGTAGATAAAGTATTTATCTTTAACTTTTTTAATATCTAAAGAGACAATAATACATTGTACACCAAATGTATGAGAAGCTTCTTGTATCAAATTTTTATTATGTAAAAAGCTTTGGTTGATACAAACCTTATCTGCACCAGAGCTTAATAGCTCTTTTATTTGAGCATTATTTTGGATACCTCCACCAACACTAATTGGTACTAATGCAAATTTTGAAAGCTCTTTAATAAGGTTACTATCAATAGTTCTTTTTTCTTTAGTAGCATCAATATCAAGAATTGTTATCTCATCAACTCCCCAATCATTAAGTGCTTCAACTGCTATGTTGATATTTCCTACAGGAAGATATTTCTCAAAATCAATACTTTGCACAACAATATTATTTTTAATAACTAAAGTAGCAATAATTCTTTGTTTTAGCATTTAGATACCCTCCACATAGTTTAAAAAGTTTCTAATAAGCTTTAGCCCCATAGTTTGACTTTTTTCAGGGTGAAATTGGGTAGCAAAAATATTTTCTTTTTGAATAGATGCAACAATTGGTTCTTTATATAAAGTATAAGAGCTTACATATTTTTTATCACAAATAAAATGGAATGAGTGATCAAAATAAAAGTGAGTGTCAGAAGCTATATTTTTAAATAGAGGATTATTTTTTATTATCTCTATAGAGTTCCAACCAACATGGGGAACTCTTACATTTGGGATGGTGATCTTTTCAACTTTCGCATCGATCCATCCCAATCCTATAGTATGTCCCATCTCTTCTCCTGTATTTGCCATGATTTGCATCCCAAGGCAAATTCCAAAGATAGGTTTCTTTTGTTTTGTACATTTTCATTTAATAGTTCTTGTAGATTATTCTTTTGGATATTCTCGATAGCTTCTCTAAAAGCTCCAACACCTGGTAGTATTAGTGCATCAGCATTATTGATATCATTCTCATCAGAAGATATAATAGCTGAGTAACCTAGCTTCTCTAGAGCATTAGAGATAGATAAAGTGTTTCCCATTTTATAATCAATAATTACAACTTTTTTAGACATAATGCTCATCCTTTAATTGCCATTCATCATTCTCATCTTTATAAAATAGATCTTTATTTCTAAGTTGTTCCGCAATTTCCCAAAACTCTCCTACACTCATTTCTAAATAGTTAGCAAGTTTTTTTATATATTTTTCATGACATTTACCATCATAAAGTTTTACTTTTTCTATACCCTCAACTCTTGTCATAAGTCCTTCTCTAATTGCAACACCAACTTCCTGAGTAGCTTTTCCAAATCCAAATTTCATATATTTTAACATTTGGTTTACAAATACAAAATCATCATCAAGTGCAGTGTATGCTGTAATACCACCTATATTTTCAGGTTTTGCATCTTCCCCTTCTCTTGTTTTTAAACCATGTTCAGTTGCTATTTTAAAATTGGTATGATCATCAAAGTCATTCATAAAATATCCAAGATAAACAATCCTTAATTCAGCTTTTTCCATATCTTCATCACTTGGATATCTGTACCAATATACATCTTTATCACTCATATTTTCTGTCATAAATTTTTTAGGATCACCACCTTTTAAAGTATTCATATGTTTTTGTTTATTTCCATCATAATCTGCACTTCCACCCACAGCATTTCCAAAACTTAATGAAGGGTTTTCTCCTAATAAAATTAAAGGAATTTTATAAGCAATTGCTGTTATAGGTAAAGAAGCATAAAGTGCAAGCTCAGAAGCATTAAATAAATTGCCATAAGTTTTAAAACAATTTTTCATTAACTCTTTTGAAGTTAAGGGGGCTGGTGTAACATTTATTAGGTCAAAACCCAAGTTAACTAAGTTTGCCAAATTCTTTCTACCAATTTCTGTAGATTGTTCGGGTGGATAAGAACAACATACTAATAATGGATTAAGTCCATGCTCTCTGGCAAATAATGCTTGTCTTGTACTGTCTTTTCCTCCACTTACTCCTATAATACAATCATATCCATCTGTTGAATGTTCTTTTCCCCAAGTAATTATCTCTTTCAGTTGAAAGGCTCTTAGTTTCCAGTCAATAGTAGCTTTTGATGTTAATGATACTGATTTACAAGGTAAACAGATACCATTTTTATCAAATTCGCTAGTAGGCCTTGAATTTGTTTCTACACAAGTTTTACATCTTCTCAAAATTTACCTCATAATTTATTTTTATTAAAAATTTTTCTTTTAAAATAAGCAATTTTTTACTAATATTTAGATGTTTTTTTAATTGTACTTTAGTATCACCTTTTAGTAAAAATTCTAAAGAGTGTTTTGCATAATATTTTAAAGTATTAGGATATTTTTTATAAAGACTTAACTGCTTTATATCTTTAAATTTAGATTCTTTAGATTTATATACTATTATATCGAATCCTGAATTTGAAATCCTAATAGTCCCATGTTCTAAAACAATAGTTAGCTCTAATGTAGAAAAGTTTGTTTGGTAAAAGTTATTAATAGTTCCTGAAATGTTATCCTCAAGGTTTAAAATAAAGTTACCATAAATATCTTCTTCATATATTTCTTTATTCAAAACTTTGATAGATTTTATGTTTCCAATAAGATGCTCAATTAGACTTAAACAATGTGAACCGTTATGATGAATACCTTTATTAAAATAGGCATTAAAAGAGAGAACCTTACCTAGCTTTTTTGAACTGATTAGTTTTTTTATTTTATTAGTTGAAGGATCAAAACATCTTATAAAGTTTATAATTACTCTAGAATTACTTTCATTGATTAGTTTTTCTATACTGTTAAATTCGCTTAAAGTAAAAACTAAAGGTTTTTCACAAATTATGTATTTGATGTTATTATCTAATAGAAGTTTTTTTAAAATAGGGTAGTGGGAATTAGTAGATGTTGTTAAAGAAACAATATCAGGGCACTCTTGTATTAAAAGTTTTTCAACACATTCATAACTTTTTATGTCTTTTCCCCAAAGGGTTTTAAATTGTTTAATGTTTTTTTTATTCAAATCACAGCAAGATTTTAATATCGTATTTGTATTTTCTGTGTAAGCATGAGCATGTGTGAATATATTTTTTGATGTTGGACCATCATACAATCCACCTATATTTCCACATCCTATGATAGATGCTTTTAGTTTTTTATAAGTAGTCACATCTTTCAAAAACTTATTAAATGATATACCAAATTTTTTAGTTTCTTTAAAACTTTTTCTTTTTTTAAAACTCTTTAGAGAAGTGTTTTTATTTATTGAATTTATGAAATTCTTTTTAAATAGCGGCACTTTACATTTTCTTTTATCATTTGGGATAAAAGATATTGAGTATTTACCTAAAATTTTTGCAGCATATAAGACAAACCCATCGATTCCTATGATAACTTTAGAAGATATAATAGAGGTAAGTAAAGGTATTTTATAAGGATCTTCTATGGTAATTTTAAGATTTTTAAATTTATTATGAAGATAGTCATACTTCTCTTTTTCATCTGAAGGATGAAGTCTAATTCTTAAGTTATTTGTTTGAAAGTATTGAATATTTTTAGCAATGTTTTCAATTAGTTTGTATTCGTTAAATTCCCAATAGTTTTTATTATTAAAATGACTTAGTGCAACTTTTTGTGTGGGTTCACTTATAAAAAGCAGTTCATTTTTTTCTTTAATATTTTGTTTTTCTAACTTTTTAATATCATTTAAAAGGGTATAAAATTTAAGTTTTATAATGTTTTTAAAACCATACTTTTTTGCAATGGAATAAGCATGATTATCATTAACTGTTATAAAGTCAGGCTTGTTCTCTTCCCAGTTTTTATTTGGATAACCAAACCTTTCTCTATAGTTAATCCAATGTTCCATCATAGCAACACTTGGGATATAAAGTTCTTTTGCATAGTGAATAAAGTTATGATGGGTTTTATTCTGCCAACTTGTACCAACAAGTATTAAGTCGGGATTAATGTTTTGTATTTGTTTTTTAATATCTTCTATTTGCTCTATATCAATTAAAATATTTTCAAGAGATTTATTTTTTACAATTTTATATGCAGGTGAGTTTTTATATGCAAAAAATGACCAGTGAGCTTTATTTGTGTATTTTTTAATGATGTTAGTTATATTGTCACTTGGACCACTATCGTAAAAAAATAAAGCTATTTTTTTCATAAAAGACCTTTGATAATTTAAGCTATTTTATTAAAACATTTCTTAATACTAGATTAACCTATCTCCAAATACATAATCTTTTTTTGCTTTTGTACCTAAAGTTTCTTCGAGAAATTTTGGATGTTTCCCATATCCTGGTCTTATACTTTTGATATTTTTCTCAGTAAATTTCTCACCTTTTTTAATATTTTTTGCAATATATAGACTTCTTGAAAATTGTCTACTAATTTTTTTCTTTTCTGTTAAACTGTAATCAACTTTACCTATTAGTTTTTCTGTATCCCTTATAGTTTGAACCATTTGAGTAAACTCTTCTTTATCTAAGCTAAATTCACTATCTGCTCCACCAATAGATTTATCTAAAATAAAATGTTTTTCTATCACTGTTGCTCCAAGTGTTGTAGCAACAATAGGTGCAGTAGTTCCAAGAGTATGATCTGAAAAGCCACTTAGTACGTCAAATTCTTTTGCTAAGTCAGGTATCATAGTTAAATTGGCATCTTCAAGTGGAGCAGGGTAGCTACTTGTGCATTTTAAAAGAATAATATTTTTATTACCTTCATTTTTACAGATAGTAACAGCATCTTCAATCTCTTCTTTAGTTGCTATACCTGTGCTTATAATCATAGGACGCCTCTTTGAAGCAGCATATCTTATTAGTTCATAATCTGTTATTTCAAAAGAAGCAATTTTATAAGCACTAGGATTAAATTGTTCCAAAAAGTCAATGGCTGTTTTATCAAATGGGGAAGAGAAAATATCGATACCAATTTCCCTTGCATAAGAAAAAAGTTCTTCATGCCACTCCCAAGGAAGATATGCTTCTTTATAAAGATCGTAAAGTTTTTTATCATCCCAAAGGGTTCCTCCTTTAATTATAAAATCCTCTTTATCACAATCTAAAGTTAATGTGTCTGCTGTATATGTTTGGAGTTTTATTGCATTTGCTCCAGTTTCCTTTGCCGCATTAATAGTTTTTTTTGCAATTTCTATTTTACCACCATGATTTGCACTAAGTTCTGCTATTATAAATACACCATCTGTTGTTAAATTAAAGTCACCTATTTTCATTTTTTAGCTCCATACATATAACACTTTCTTTGTTGATAATCTTATTAGAATATGCTTTAAAACCAAATGATTTATAAAGTTCTAAAGCTTTTAAGTTTTGCTCAAATACTTCAGAATATATGGTATTAACATTAAGTGATTTAAAAGCATAACTCTTAATAGCTTCAAGCAACACCTTTCCTACTCTATAAGCTTTTGGATTTTTGTAAACCCCCATGGTAACACTATCTTGTGTAATATTACAAAAATCAATTACTCCAATATATTGTTCATTTTGTTGTACTAAAAAGTATTGTTTTAATCTATTGGCTTTTAATGAGGTTATAAACTGAAAGTGATCTTCGAGTGTAATATCTTCTGTTGTAAACATCCATTCTTTAACAAATGGATCATTTCTCCAAGAAAGGATCATTTTTAATGAGTCTGTATCTAGTGAAGTGAAGTTTAATAAGTTTATATTACTTTTCATAGTTCTTTTTTTAAATAATGTTTTAAAGTATTTTTATTGAATTTATTCATAATAGGATACTTTTTCTTTTTTAAATATTTATATAGCTCATTTTGATTATTAGCAGTTTTAATTGCTATAAATGGAAGTTTCATAAAATATACTTCATTTATTGTTACACTAGGGGTTACAATCGCAAGATCACTTTTTGCCATTAGTTTTGCAACTTTATTTGAGTTTATATGAAGATTGATCCATTTTTTATTTTTAGAATAGTTTTGCAGTTTTTTTATCTCTTTATTTGCAGTAGTTGTCACAAGTTTTACTTGAATATGTGAATATTTTTTTAATATTTGAAGTATAGAGATATTTAGCTGAGCAGTATCTGCCCCTCCCATTGCTATAAAAATTGTTTTTTTACTTTTCTTTACTTTTTTATATATATTTTTTTCTTGATAAAACTCATCTCTTAAAAGAGTAAAATTAGCTCCACACTTTAGTTTGCAACTTTTTGGAACTTTATTTTTATATTTTTTAGGATTGGCACATATATTATGATTTAATAGAATATCACAATAGTGTTTTTCATAGGTATCATCTAAAACCATTAGTTTTAGTTTTGGGTTTTGTTTTTTTAGTTGTTTTTCAAAAGCTTCATTAATTCCATAATGGTCTATTATTATCATGTCAATTTTAAGTTTTTTTATTAATAAATCAAGCTCTTGTAGACTGTTAGAATTTAAATATTCTATTTTATAATTAGCTTCTTCTATTTTATGCATAATATTTCCCTCAAGCTCTTGGGTAGCAAAATAAATAGTATCCTTGGAAAATTGTTTTGCCAAAACTAGATCACGCATAATATGACCTGTGCCAATCGTAGATGATGAGTCAGCACGAAATAAGATATTCATTCAAATCTCTTTAGATCTTTTTAACGCTTCATACATATATTCAGCTCTCATCCAATCTTCTAGTGTATCTATGTCTTGCACCAGATGTCTTGGTAAAATAACAGGAATACTATCTTTTCCAAACATAATTTCATTAGATTTAGTTCCAAGCTTTGTCCAGTAAAATTGTCCAGCATCTTGGTAAGCTTCTTCTAAATCTTGACTTCTTTTATTATAGTTTTGAGGCCAAAACATTTCGCATCTTTCGTCATCATTAACTTTAAAAGTTCTTTGTATGGGGAAAGGCATAGTTGTTACACTAAAGGCATTTAGTGCATCACTTTGTTTAAGCTTTTCAAAGCCTTCTTTTAAATACTTCACTTGTAAAAAAGGAGCGGTTGCATAGATAGTACAATAGTAATCAGGTTGTTTATTATTTTTTTTAAGTGTATTTAATACATCATCTATTACAGGTTGAGTTCCTGTAAAATCATCAGCTAAATCTTTAGGTCTTTCATGTATCTGGGCACCATAGCTTTTAGCAATTTTAGCAATTTTATGATCATCTGTTGTTACAATAACTTTATCAAATAGTTTTGACTTTAAAGCTACTTCAATACTATATGCTATAAGTGGTTTCTCAAAAAAGATTTTTATATTTTTTTTTGGTATTCTTTTACTTCCACCTCTAGCTGGGATTATTGCAATACATTTAGGCATTTAACACCTCAAATAAAGTTTTTATTACATATTCTTGCTCTTTATCACTTAAACTATAATACATAGGAAGGGAAAAACATTGTTTATAATATTCATCCATTATTGGCGTTTTTTCATTTCCATAACCGAGCGATTTGTAATATGGTTGTTTATTTATTGGGATATAATGAAGTTGAATACCAATATTTCTTTCTTTAAGTTTTAAAAATAGTTCTTCTTTTGAGATTATTAGTTTTTCAAAATCTACTTTTATTACATAAAGATGATATGATGATTTTCCATCAAAAGTATAAAGAGGTTTTATTGTTGTATCTTTAAATGCTTTATCGTAGTTCTTAGCTATTTGAATTCTTCTTTCAATAGAACTATCAAGTTTTGATAACTGTGAAAGTCCAAGAGTACATTGAATATCTGTAATTCTATAATTAAAACCAAGTTCTTTCATTTCGTATTCCCATGGTTTCATATTAGATGTTTTTACCATACCATGAGATCTTAATATTAATAATTTCTCATAAAGTTCTTTGGAATTTGTGGTAATGGCACCACCTTCAGCAGTTGTAATATGTTTTACTGGATGAAAAGAAAATATTGAAGCATCACTATTTTTACAGCTTCCTGCTTTTATATTATCCTCTTTAGCACCTATAGCATGGGCGCAATCTTCAACAATTTTTATATTATAAGTATCTTTTAATTTTTTCAGTTTTTTTTGATCTAACATTTTTCCTGAAAATGCAACACCATATATTGCTTTTATAGAAGGATCTTTTTTTAATTCTTTTTCACAAAGATCAAAATCAATATTTCCATCTTCTTTAATATCTATAAAAATAGGTTTCGCTTTTACATAAAGTATAGAATTAGAAGTTGCTAAAAATGAATTTGGTGTAGTAATTACTTTATCTTTTTCATTTAGTAAAGCTAAAGATATAAGATGTAATGCAGCTGTGCCACTTGATACAGCTAGTACATATTTTGCATCACAGTAGTTTATTAAGCTTTTTTCAAATTCTTTTACTTTGGGACCTGTTGTTAAAAAGTCTGAAGTTAATGTTTTAATTACCGTATTTACATCCTCTTTGGAAATGGAATGTTTTCCGTACGGTATAAAGTTCATTTAGATGTTCTCACACATTTTTAGAAGTTCTTCATTATTTAACCATTGCGTATTGTTTCCTGAATTATATTCAAACCCTTGTTTTACAGGGATTCCTTGTTCATCTATATTATTTTTAGAATAGTCAAAGTTTTTACTAAATGTTATAGTTGGTTTTATTACATAGTGATCATGAAATTCTAACGTTAAGTGACTATCATCTGCGGGACACATTATTTCATGTAGTTTTTCTCCAGGACGAATACCTATAACTTTATGTGGTAAGTTTGGAGCAATTGCTTTTGCCATATCTATTATTTTCATTGATGCAATCTTTGGAATAAATATTTCTCCTCCCTGCATTCTTTGAAAGTTCTTAAGTACAAAATTTACTCCATCTTCAAGTGTTATAAAGAACCTTGTCATTTTTGTGTCAGTAATAGGAAGTTCTTTTTCTTTATTATTTATAAGTTTTTTGAAAAAAGGAACAACACTTCCTCTACTACCGACGACATTTCCATACCTTACCACCGCAAATGATGTCTTTTGCTCACCTGTTAAGTTATTTGCTGCAACAAATAACTTATCACTAGCCAGCTTTGTAGCTCCATACAAATTTACAGGATTTGCAGCTTTATCTGTTGATAGTGCTATTACTTTTGATACTCCATTTTCTATTGCTGCATCTATTACATTTTGTGCACCATTTATATTTGTTTTTATACATTCCATAGGATTATATTCTGCGATTGGCACATGTTTTAATGCTGCAGCATGAATAACAAAGTCAACATCCTTAAATGCTTTTTTTAATCTTTCTGCATCTCTAACATCCCCTATAAAGTACCTCATACATTTATGATTATATTCTTGAGCCATTTCATATTGTTTTAATTCATCTCTACTATAAATTATTATTTTATTTGGTGTAAACTTTTCAAGTAAAATTTTAGTATATTTTTTACCAAAACTACCTGTTCCACCTGTTATAAGTATATTTTTATTGTTGAACATTATCACATCCTATAAATTTAATTAATTTTACCATTATTATGCTAAAATAGCTCAAAAATCGAACTAAGGTTATAATATGTTAAAAATAAGTTTAACAACACTTTGTTGTGCATCTATTCTAAGTGCATCTACAGTTATGTGTTTTAAAAAAAATCATTTTGATCCAAGTACTATAGAGACTATATCTCTTGATGGTGGAAAGTGTAATGGAAAACTATCTGTAACAGATATGAAAAAAGATGGATATGAAGTACAAGATATAAAAATATCAAGCGGTGATATGGGAATGAACTATATATATATTTTTAATAAAGGTGGTCAAAGTAATAGTAATATAGTTACAGATAAAGATGGTAAAATATCTATGACTAAAGAAGAACTAAAAGCTTATCTTGTTGATGTACAAAAAGAACAAAAAATTCAGAAAAGAAAAAGAAAAATTAAGTTAGTATTCAAAGTGGTAAAAAGCTTTACGAATCAACTTGTAAAAGGTGTCATGGTGATGGTACTATAAAAGCTTATGGAGTAGCTAGACCTTTAGCTAGTTTATCTGTAAAAGATATTAGACTTGCAATTAGAGATTATGATTTAGATGTAAAGAAGGGACCAATGGTTTTAGTTATGAAACCTTATGCTAATATTTTGTCAGAATACAAACTGAATGATGTTGCAGAATATATACAAACTTTAAGAAAATAAGTTTATTTTTATAAAACTTATTTAGATTTTAAACTAAAAAAAGGTTGAGTATAAAACTCAACCTTTTTTATTTTTCTATATAGATTTATTAGAATTTGTATTCTAAAGCTATAGAAGCAGATTCCATATCTACATTATTAAGTTCTGCATCAGAGTAAAATGCATCAATTGTAAAGTTTTTAGACATTTTGTATTCAACATCAAGTAATGCTTCATCAAAGTCTGCATCAGCACCGTTAGCAGTTGGTTTATACTCTCCATCTACATAAGAAAGGTCAAATTTCCAAGCATCAACTTTTAAAGTAGCACCAATTAAGAATGCATCTGCATCATCTAAATCATCAATAAATAATTGCTCTGTACCAAAGTTAGTTGCAGCATCATTATCATTTGTTAAATCAACACCAGCAACACTGTTTTGCTCATCATTTGTAGTACCATACCCGATGTAAGGAGTAATCATACCAAAGTCAGCAGATACAATAACTTTTAATAAATCAGCATCTGAACTACCTCCATTAGCTAAATCATAGTCTGTATCTGTATATCTTATATCTGCAGTAACGATACCAAATGTACCATTAAGATTTAAAGAATAAGAATCAGCTTCTATATCTAAACTACTTCCAACGATAGGACCAGTAATACCACTTAAATTAGCATACCATAAAGAAGCGTTAACTGGACCCATAGAACCAATTACAGCTAAAGCAGAAATGTCAGATTTATTAAGGTCTGCAGATGTACCTGTTGTTGCTGCAGCATTGTTACCTGTAAAGTGAGCAGCAGCTAAAGTAACAGGACCAGCAGCAAATAAACCAACTATACCATTTGCTTTTTCATCATCAAACCAAGGAGCACCAGCCATACCTTGCTTACCAACCATTACAGTTGCAGGACCATTTGCATATGTGAAGTATAATGCAGAAACATCTACATCAGCATCAGAACCATCAACTTTTGTATTTATATCTTTACCATGATCAGCTTGAAGACCAACAGTAGCAGTTACCATATCATTAACAGGTATTTTAGCAGTTACGTCTAAATCATAATCCCATCCATTTGTAGTAGTCTCTACACCAGCAGCAGTTGTTGAAGATGTATAATCGTACTCAACTTCCATTTTACCAGAGATTGTTACACCTTTAATTGCTTCTTCTAAACCAGCTGCAGATGCAGTTGTTGAAAGACCAGCAACAGCTAAAGCAGCTACAAGACTCATTTTGATTGTATTTTTCATTTGTTTCCTTTGTTTTAAATTTCGAAATTTAACAATTGTGTTTTACCTAAGTCAAACATCTTTTTACCTGAATGTAAAAAGTACTCAGCACAATGTTATGGCACAATTTTACTTTGCCAAACTTAAATAATGCTTAATGTGAACTTTATCACATAACAAAGTACTTGAATTAAGTAAACTTTAATAAAGTGTATAATTATTATACGCCCTTAATTTAGGTTAAGTCTTTTTTAAGTAAAAGCGTATATTTATCTTATATTATATATAATCCCGTTTATAATTTAATGAAAAATATTGTTAAGGTAAGTTATGACTAAATATATATTTGTTACGGGTGGAGTTTTAAGTAGTTTAGGTAAAGGTATTACTAGTGCTTCAGTTGCGGCACTACTAAAGCAAAGTGATTTTGATGTGAGTATGCTTAAAATTGATCCATACCTAAATGTAGATCCAGGTACCATGAGCCCATTAGAACATGGAGAAGTTTTTGTAACAGCAGATGGTGCAGAAACAGATCTTGATATTGGGCACTATGAAAGATTTATTGATAAAACATTAGGTAAAGGAAATAACTTTACTACAGGTCAAGTATATAGTAGTGTAATCCAACGAGAAAGAGAAGGTGGATATCTTGGTCAAACTATTCAGGTCATCCCTCACATTGTTGATGAGATAAAAAGTAGAATATATGCAGCAGGTAAAGGGCATGACTTTTTAATAGTAGAACTTGGTGGTACTGTTGGAGATATAGAAGGTTTACCTTTCATGGAAGCAGTTAGAGAAGTTAGACATGAAAACCCAAAAACAACAACTATGAATATTCATGTAACACTTGTACCTTATATTAGTGCAGCAGGTGAGCTTAAAACAAAACCTACTCAACATAGTGTTCAAGAACTAAGAAGAATTGGTATTATGCCACATATGTTAGTTTGTAGAACAGAGCAAAAACTACCATCAGATTTAAAAAGAAAGTTAGCTTATTCTTGTGATGTTGATGAAGATGCTGTTATAGAAGCAGGTGATGCTAAAACAATATATCAAGTACCTATGAACTTTTTAAAAGAAGATATTCTAAAACCTATAGCAAAACATTTTGAACTAAAAGAATTAGAACCCGATATGAAACAATGGGATAATTTAGTAAAACATATTATTGCACCAAAAGATGAAATAAATATAGCTTTTGTAGGAAAGTATTTAGAATTAAAAGAATCATATAAATCATTAATAGAGTCTTTAACTCATGCAGGAGCTCATTTAAATGCTAAGATTAATATAAATTGGTGTGATAGTGAAAAAATAGAAAAAGATGGTGCACAAGAAGTTATAGCTGATAGTTCATGTGTTCTTGTTGCTGGTGGCTTTGGAGAAAGAGGTATTGAAGGTAAAATACAAGCTATCCAATATGCTAGAGAAAACAAGCTTCCATATTTAGGTATTTGTTTAGGTATGCAATTAGCTCTTATAGAGTATCTTAGAAATGTAGTGGGAATTAAAGATGCTACAAGTGTAGAGTTTGATAAAGATACAAAAGAACCTGCAATTTATTTAATAGAACAATTCCTAGATACAACAGGTGATGCTCAAATTAGAACACACGAGTCACCAATGGGTGGAACACTTAGACTTGGAGAATATCCATTTGAACCAGCAAAAGGTTCTCATTTAGAAAATGCATATGGAAAAGGTATTTCATATGAAAGACATAGACATAGATATGAAGCAAATCCATCATATAGAGAAAAACTAGAAAAAAATGGAATGTTTATAACAGGTGAATCAAATGGTTTAATAGAAGTAGTTGAAATTAAAGATCATCCTTGGTTTGTTGGTGTTCAATTTCATCCAGAGTTTACAAGTAGTCTACAAACACCAAACCCTATTATATTCGATTTTGTGAAAAATGGTATGAAATAGTTTAATTTAACATTATAATAATAGAGTTAAAAAGCTAGAGATTTTCTCTAGCTTTTTTTATGTTTAGAGAAATTCAAAAATTTAAGCAATGATTAAGCCAAAGGTCTTGACAAGGGAGTGAAAAAAGATTATAATTCGCGTCCAAATAAAGTAAAGCGTTTAACTGAGAAGTTGAGAGT
>LLEK01000078.1_pt1 | contig 17361 bp, 20 predicted proteins | sample 595821 | NCBI WGS metagenome assembly LLEK01 (sample SAMN02919311, study PRJNA255460) | bioreactor metagenome | biome: chemostat; feature: culture 2011_25.1; material: sediment; isolation source: day79 25degC chemostat 2011 inoculated with Wadden Sea sediment taken from... | place: Germany: Bremen ...
TATTTTAGAAGAAAACTATAAAGAAGATAAGCTAATAAGCTTTTAGTCCATCTTCCCTATAGCACAAGATACAAAGCTTTTAGCCTTTGCTCCTACATTTTGTAAAGTTGATAACTCATCATCACTTAAAGGGTAACCTAAACTTCTAAGTTTTAGTTTTAAATTTTCTTTTTTAGTTTCATCAATTTCTAGAGTTATCTCTCTTGGTTCTTTTTCTAAATTTACTTCAACTTCTCCAAATTCATCTAAAAGTGCTTTTTTAAGTGTATTTGCACAACCACCACATTTTACATTTTGTACTTCAAATGTTTGTTTCATAATAAAATTCCTTTATAATTTATAAATAAATACTAATAAAATTATAACATATAAACTAAGTGTTAATTTTTTATATGATGTAACTAATATTTTATTTTTAACCTTTATACCATAATAAACTCCAACAAGTGAAGCTATCCCAACTATAGCACCCTGAGAAAAAAGCATATTGCCAGTAAAACTCAAACTTAAAAAACCTGCAATTGAGCTAAACATAACAAAAAATAATCCTAAAGATGTAGCATCTTTTAAATTATAGAGCATATAGCCTACAAGTATTGGAGCAAGAATAACTGAACCACCTATTCCTATACTCATAGCTATCATACCTATAAAAAAACCTATTACTAGTAATAATAGTTTATTATGCTCTTTTACATTTTGAGATACATCTTTTGAAGCAGTTATAGCAACCCTATAAATAGAAAATAGTATTACAACTAAAAATAGATACTTTAGATATATCTCATGAACATTTGGAACGATAAAGCCACTTAAGCTTCCACCTAAAAATCCACCTATTCCAATAATTATACCATCTTTAAATATTGCTTTATTCTTTTTTGAGTTTAAAAAACTTCCATAAATTGAACTAAATACCATTTGCATAATAGATATAGCAATAGCACTTTTCATATCAAACCCATACAATAATAAAAGGGGAACTAATATAGTTCCCCCTCCTATTCCAAAAAAGCCAGCTAAAAAACCAGCCATAACTCCTAAAACTATCAAAGTCATAAAAGTTACCTAATCCTCACCATTCTTCATCGCTTCAATAAAGTTTTCATAAATATGTTCTAACTCTGCATCTTCTCTTGAAACATCTATACCATCTTGCTCTTTTAGTGCATGTTCAAGTACAGCAACTCTTTTTAATAAATAAGAGAACATCTGTTTAGATACATCAGGTAAATCATTGTGATTTAATTGTTTTTGTTCTGTACAATCTTCATCTTTTCTTCTAACTACTTTAGCAGGAACTCCAATAGCAGTTGAATTACAAGGTACATCTTTAATAACTACAGAATTTGCACCTATTTTACAATTTTTTCCAATAGTTATATTTCCTAAAACCTTAGCACCACTACCAATTACAGAGTTTTCACATATTGTAGGGTGTCTTTTACCAGGGTTTAAACTAACCCCTCCTAATGTTACACCTTGATATATGAGAACATCATCTTTTATAATTGTTGTTTCACCAATAACCACACCAAAACCGTGATCTATAAATACTCGTCTTCCTATTGTCGCACCAGGGTGAACATCTGCATTTGTTAAAAATTGAGTAATACCACTAAATATTCTAGATAACCTTTTAAAACCTTTAAGATAAAGCCTATTTGCTATTCTATAATTAACTATTGCCCAAACACCTGGATAATTAAAAATTAATTCCAGTTTAGAATGTAAAGCTGGGTCATTTTTTTTGGGAACTGAAAAATCTTCTTTTATTAAACTCCATAAAGTCATATTAATTCTTACCTTTTATTGCTATTGTTTTTAAATAATTATTATCGTTAATATAGTTTACTAGTATACTTTTTAATTTATCATCTTCTATTTTGCTTAATAATTTATCTAAAATATAATTTTGATTATAATCCAAATCTTCAAAAATATCGAAGATTGATTGAGATTTTATAAAATTTTGTTTTTCTATTATACCATTTTTAACTATTATATTAACTTCAGAGGGTGAACTAAAAAGATTATGCTTCATTCCTAGTATATCTTGATATGCACCAACTAAGAAAAATCCTATAAAATAATCCTCTTTTGTTAAATCTATATCGTGTAAATATAATGGCTTTTTAGAATCAAATGGTATCTCTCCATCACTATCACAAGTTATATCCCATATATTTGCACTTCTTGTTCCTCTTTTATCTAAATGTGTTATAGGCATAGCAGGAAACTCTTGATCTATCCCCCAAAAATCAGGAAGAGATTGAAATATAGAAAAATTTAAAAGATACTTTTCTTGTATCTTATCATCTAAATATTTTAACTCTTTATCATCTTGAGAATCTTTTAGTTTTATAGCTTTTTTAATAATAAGATGAGTTAAAACCTCTGCATTACTTCTATCTATTAAATCCACATAACCTAAATCAAACAGTGTTAATATTGATTCAAGATGTTCTAAACTATCATGCATATATTCTTTGGCTTTTTCTTTATTGATATCTTTATATAAAGAATACATCTCTTCTATAAGAGGTGGATTTTTATCTTTTAATCTTATATTTGATTCATTATATTCACTTGAAAATAATTCAAGTGTTGGTACTATTAAAACAGAATTAGGTGCAGCTATAAATCTTCCTGATTCAGTAAATATTTTAGGAATTTTTACATCATTTTTAGTTGCAATATCTTTTAATGTAAATACAACATCACTCGCAAATTCTTTTAAACTATATTGATTTAATCTTTCAAATTGAGAATACTCTACAGCTAACCCACCACCAATATTAATAGCATCTAATTTATCTGCTCCCATTTTCACAAGTTGAGTATATATATGAGCAGATTCTTTTAGTGCTTTTTTTAAAGGAGATATAGTATTCATAGAAGACCCTATATGAAAATGTATCATTCTTAAAATATCTAATAAATTATGCTTTTTTAACATATCAAAAGCTTCAAGTATTTCCATAGAACTCAATCCAAACTTTGAATCAATCCCTCCACTTTTTGCCCATGTTCCACTACCTGAACTATGAAGTCTAACCCTTAATCCCACATTTGGACAAGGTAAATTTAACTCTTTTTGAACTTCTATGATAGTTTCTAACTCATTTAATCCCTCAATTGTTAAAGTTATATTATGACCTTGTACTTTAGCAATAAAGCCTAAAGTTATCATCTCTTTATCTTTAAAACCATTTACAGTTATAGGTGCATTTTGATTATTATACGCCATTGCAAGAAGTAATTCTGCTTTACTTCCTGCTTCTAATCCATAATTTAAATGTGAACTATTTTTTAACATTGGTAAAATATGATTTGGTAATTGATTAACCTTTAAAGGGAAAACTGCATAAAACTGAGAACCATAACTATATTCTTCTATAGCATCATTAAATGTTGTATATAATTTATCAATTTGTTTTTGTGTAATATGAGGAAATCTTAAAACTAAAGGCCCACTATTGCCCTCATCTCTTATAGATTTTACAATTTCTATTAATGATGGTTTTGAATCATAGTTTAATTTAACTACACCATCATCTATAATAAAATTTTCATCACCCCAAATATCTATACCATAATTGTTCAATACACTGTCCTTAAACTAAAGAAAGTATTATATCAGATATGATTTAAAAAATAGTAGAAAAGAAAAAAGGCTTATCTTGAAAAAGATAAGCCTTTTAGAGTCTTAAATAATAAGTTTATTATTTAATCATATCAGTAAGCTCTTCTTGAGTTACTTGATGGAAGTTAAGGTATTTATATACTCTATCTGTCATCTCTGGAGTAATTTTATCAGAAACAATCTCTAAATACTCCTCTTTAGATGGTAATTTACCTTTAAGAGCAACAACAGCAGCAAGCTCAGCACTTCCAAGATAAACTTGAGAACCTTTTCCAAGTCTGTTATCAAAGTTTCTAGTACTTGTACTAAATACAAATGCATTTTGTGCAACTTGTGCTTGATTACCCATACATAAAGAACACCCTGGCATCTCTGTTCTAGCACCTGCTGTTCCAAAAATTGAGTAGTAACCCTCTTCTGTAAGTGTTTTTTCATCCATTTTTGTTGGAGGACAAACCCATAGTTTATTTGATACTTGACCTTCACCTTTTAAGATTTCACCAAGTGCTCTAAATAATCCAATATTAGTCATACAAGAACCAACAAATACTTCATCGATTTCTGTTCTCATACCTTGATTATGAATCTCTGATAATGTTTTAACATCATCTGGATCATTTGGACAAGCTAAAATAGGTTCAGTTATTTCACTCATATCAATCTCTATAACTGCTGCATACTCTGCATCTGCATCTGCTTCAAGAAGTTCTGGATTTGCTATCCAATCTTGCATTTTATCTCTTCTTCTTTTAAGTGTTGCAGAATCTTCATAACCTTGTGCAATTAACTCATCAATTAAAACAATATTTGAACTTAAGTATTCAGCTATTGGTTCTTTATTTAGCTTAACTGTACAAGCAGCTGCTGATCTTTCTGCTGATGCATCAGATAATTCAAATGCTTGCTCACATTTTAAATCTTCAAGACCTTCAATCTCTAAAACTCTACCTGCAAAAATATTTTTCTTACCTTTTTTCTCAACTGTAAGTAAACCATCTTTTATTGCTTGATAAGGAATAGCATTAACCATATCTCTTAAAGTAATACCTGGTTGCATCTTACCTTTAAATCTAACAAGTACAGACTCAGGCATAGTTAAAGGCATCATACCAGTTACCCCTGCAAATGCAACAAGTCCAGATCCAGCTGGAAATGAGATACCAATAGGGAATCTTGTATGTGAATCTCCACCTGTACCTACTGTATCAGGTAAACAAAGTCTATTTAACCAAGAGTGAATAACACCATCACCTGGTCTTAAAATAAAACCTTTTCTACTTGTCCAGAACTCTGGTAGTGTATGTTGTAAGTTAATATCTGCTGGTTTTGGATAAGCAGCTGTATGACAAAATGATTGCATAGTCATATCAGCACCAAAGTTAAGTGCAGCTAGTTCTTTAATTTCATCTCTTGTCATAGGACCTGTTGTATCTTGGGATCCAACTGTTGTTGCGATTGGCTCACAATAAACACCTGGCTTAACACCTTCAATTCCACAAGCCTTACCAACCATTTTTTGAGCTAAAGAAAAACCTTTTCCATTATCAGCTGGTTGAGCTGGAGTCATAAATAAATCTCCACTATCTAAACCTAAAGATTCTCTAGCTTTAGCTGTAAGACCTTTACCAATGATTAAAGGAATTCTTCCCCCTGCTCTCATCTCATCTGGTAATGTATTTGGAGCTAAATCAAATGTAGAAACTACCTCACCATTTTTTACAATCTCACCTGCAAATGGTTTAACTGTAATAACATCACCTGTTTCAAGTGCATCAACATTAACTTCAATTGGTAAACAACCTGAGTCTTCTGCAGTGTTAAAGAAAATTGGAGCAATAATAGAACCTAAAACTACACCACCTGTTCTTTTATTTGGAATACCTGGAATATCTCTACCCATATGCCATTGAACAGAGTTAATACCTGATTTTCTAGAACTTCCAGTTCCTACAACATCACCAACGTATGCTAAAGGGTGTCCTTTTTCTTTAAGTTTTTTCATAGTATCAAGTGGGTTATCCATTCTTGAAACTAACATTGCATTTGCATGTAATGGTATATCTGCTCTTGTAAATGCTTCTGAAGCAGGAGATAAATCATCAGTATTTGTTTCACCTGGAATTTTATATACTGTTACAGTAATCTCTTCTTCTAATGCTGGTTTATTTGTAAACCATTGGGCATTTGCCCAAGACTCAACTACTTCTTTAGCTTTTGCATTTCCATTATCCATTAATGTTTTTACATCATTAAAAGCATCATATACTAAAATAGTATTTTTAAGTTGCTCAGCTGCACAATTAGCAACTTCACCATCTATTTTAAGACCTTCAACTAAAGGTGTAACATTAAACCCACCAAGCATAAGACCTAAGATCTCACAGGCTTTTACTGGATTGATTGCATCACATGATACATTACCTTGAACGATATCATTTAAAAATGCCGCTTTTACATATGCAGCGTCATCAACACCTGCTGGGATTTTGTTTATAAACATATCCATAACATAGTCTTGATCAGCTATTGGTGAAGCTTTTAATAACTCAACAAGTTGGGCAGTTTGTTCTGCTGTCAATGCTAAAGGAGGAACACCTAATGTAGCTCTTTCTTGTGTATGTGCTTTATAATTTGCAACTAAACTCATATATTAAGTCCTTTTAGTAAATTTTTTTTAAACTTAATTCTATCTAAGAAAGGCTTATAGTTAAATCTCAATTATTAATTAAAATTATAATTTAATAAATATTGAGTATTTGAGTTACACATAAAAGTACGTTATTTGTACAATGTGAACTATAGTAACACCACGGTCGCTGTTTAGTTTTTAAATTGTAATTTTAAAGCTAGTAATCTACAACTATTTTCTAGTATTGCTACTTTTTTAACAAGGTCATTCATATCCCTGTCATAAACATATACACCAATACCTTTTATAATTATAAGGTTGTCTTTAGATGCTTTTAATAAATTTGGTATCTCCACAAAATTTCTATCATACCAATCATCAAAATTACCTGGATCGTAAACTTCTATTTTATCAAATATTGTTTTTCCAAAATAATCTTCACAAACTATCTCATTATGTTCTAAAGCATAAGCACTTGTATATGGAGGCATACCACATGAGATAAACTTTGCTTCATGTATCTTTGTATATATAGCACTATGAATAATAGAATCTATACTAGCAAGGTTCCAACTATAGTCATGAACACTCATGGATAATTGACAAAGAGAATCTTCACAAATCTCATCAAAAATTGCTTCTTTTTTATTTATTATGAAATTATTATGATCAACTTTTTTTGATATAGAACCATGATATATCCCAAAAAAGTTTTTTCTAAATAAAGCTAGTGATATATCAGATAGATGTTTTACAATATTTTTATCAATCATATATGAATTGCCTTTAATTAATATTGTGCTATTATACACTCTAACAAATTAAACCTAGGATAACTTTTGGAAGATAATAAAGTACCCCATATACCTGTACTTTTTAATGAAGTAATTGATATATTCAAAGATTTAAAAGATGGATATATTATAGACTGTACACTAGGGTATGGTGGTCACTCTCTTGGTATCTTAGAATCTAATCCAAATATAAAACTTATATGTAACGACCAAGACGATGAAGCTCTTGCATTTTCAAAAAAACGTTTAGAAAAATATAAAGATAGAATTATATTCAATAAAGGTAACTTCAAAGATGTTATAAATACCTTTAAAGATAAAAATGTAGTTGGGGTACTTGCTGATATTGGTGTTTCTTCATTACAACTAGATAAAAATGATAGAGGCTTTGGATTTGATAGCCAAACTTTAGATATGAGAATGGATCAAAACCAATCATTAAAAGCTAGTGATGTGATAAATAACTACTCACAAAATCAACTAGAAGAGATATTTAAAGAATATGGAGAGGTACGAGAATATAAAAAAGTAGCCTCTCTTATAGTTCAAAACAGACCTTTTATCAGTTCTCAAGAGTTATCACAATTTTTATTTAAAAATATGTATAAAGGTAAATTACACCCTGCTACTTTACCTTTTCAAGCTATAAGAATAGAAGTAAATAATGAACTAGGTGTACTAAAAGAATTATTTGAACAAATTGAAGACTCAAACTTCAAAGGTACAACTATTGCTATTATCTCTTTTCATTCCCTTGAAGATAGAATAGTTAAAAACTATTTTAAAAAATGGACACAAAAGTGTATCTGTCCTCAACATGTTATGAGATGTGAATGTGGAAACAATCATCAAAAAGGTAAAGTAATCACTAAAAAACCTATCATACCAACACCAGCAGAGATAAAACAAAACGCAAGAAGTAGAAGTTCAAAAATGAGGATTTTTAAATTTGACAGCTAGTAAAGCTTTACTTATGGTTTTTGCCCTACTTTCATTAACACTAGTTTTTTTTATGCCAAAGATTTATCTACAAAATAATATATACTATGTAAGTAAAGATATAAATAAACTATATACTCAATATATCTCATTAAAAGAGGAAAATAAGTTTTTAAAACAACAACATGAAGATGCCCTATTTAAAAACCAAATTACAGATAGTTTAATATTAGAAAATCTTTATGAAAATGAATAATAACTACCTAATAGAAGTAGCAGTTAAAAATATATAATCTTTCCCTGTAATAGTTACACGAAACTTTTTTTGTTGTAGATACTTTTTACAAAATACCACATCTTTATATAGTACAGACATCTCTGAAAAGTTATAGTTTTTAACTTTTGCACCATATATCATAGAACCATCAATCCATCTACAGTTGGGAAAACCTAGTATCATAGAGCCATCTTTTTTAAGATAGTTTTGAACAATCTCCATAAACTTTTTATTAAAGTCTATATTGGAACTTTGAAGAGTTCCTATAGTTATAATCAAATCAAACTCTCCTAAATCTAAAGAGTTTAAATCATTTATATCACCAACTTTAAATGTTATATTTTCATCTTCAAACTTCTCTTTTGCTTTTTTTATAGCAGAAGAACAATAATCAACACCAACTAACTCTAAGCTTTTAAAATTACTTGATATTCTTTTGATAACCTCAAACTCATCACCACTATTTACTCCAAGATTAAGTACTCTTAATCTTGTATCTATATTTACACTTTCTAAGGCTTTTATATAGTGTAATAAAAAAGATGGTTGGGAAGTTTTATCTATAGTTGAAAAAGTGGAATTACTTCCATATTTTTCTTCAATACTTGAAAAATCATTATGAAAAGAGTCTTTTAGATTGAGCTTTTTTAAAATAATAATATCACCTGATATATCATAAACTTTACAATATAACATTTGAGCTAAATCAACTAATCCTTTATAATCAATCTCTTTATCGATTATCTTAAACTTAAAAGTATCTCCATACTCTATATTTGCTATATAAGAAAATAACTTCTTATAGTCATTTATAAACTGTTTTAGAGATATTTTTACTATTTTACTAATCCTGATAAACTATTTGAAAAAATTGATTTAGATGCTTCTCCTGCATATTTACCAACATAGTTTACAACTATTGGTACAATGATTTTTACCATAGAAGGGTCAACTCCTAATGTTTTAAAACTACTATTTACCATTTCACTTGAACTTAAACTATTACTTACCATTGATGTTAAACCTGAAGCACTTGTAAAGCTATCTAAAGATGGTACTTTTTTAGTTATAGAAGAATATTCATCACTTTTCATATTATTTTTTGCATAGTTTAGTAAAGTACCAACGGTACCAATACTTTGTGTGTCTGTTAAATTTGTAGCACTTTGAATACTTGATAATAGTTCATTATCACTTTGAGCTTTTGTCTCTTTCTTTTCTTGTGGTATATACTCTTTAATAGCATCTAAAAAGCTTCCATTTAAACTACTAATTAAAACGAATATTGTAAAGACTAATTTTTTCATAAGGTTTCCTAAATAATTTTTAGTATTATAATATAAATAAACTTTACACAACAATTTTTTCTTGCCCAAGTCTATATATAGCAAAATCATATTTTATAGGGTCATCTATATCAAACTCTTTTAGCTTTTGAGTTATTAAAACTGCTGATTTTAAATCATAAGTTTTTCTTGTTAATAAACCTAACTTTTGAGATACTTTAAATGTATGAGTATCAAGAGGAAGTAGTAAATCTTTTTTATCTACATTTTTCCAAAGTCCCATATCAAGATTGTCAAATCTTACCATCCATCTTAAAAACATATTGTATCTTTTATAAGGAGAATTTCCTATAAGTTTTATATTTTTATCTTTATCAAGTTTTGGTGCTGTTCCTACTAAAAATTTGTATCCTTCACTGTAATACTCAAATACTTCTGATACAGAATGTATAATTTTACTAATACCTTCTAATACATCACCATTTTTATCATAACCTATTTTGAAAATATTTTCTAAACTATCTTGTTGTTTTAGTCTTCTTATTGCAATAAAAAAAGATATAACATCATCACTATTTTGAAATCTATAATAGTGACTTTTCAACTCTTTTTTTATAACTTCTTCACTTTGATTTAAAAGGTCAAAATCTAAAGAGTTTAAAAACTTTACAATTTGTCCAGCGTTTCCATATGCAAAAAGAGCACATATCAAACTTATATATTCATCATTATATTTTTTTGCTACTATTAAAGGATCTGGCTTATCAAAACAAAGCTCCCCTTGACAATTTCTATTTTCTACTTCTTTATCTAAAAGCTCTTTTATTTTTTTCATATATCTATCTTATATTTGCTTTATAGCAGGAGTAAAAGCCTTAGTACTTACAACTACACTTTGCCCTATTTGCAAACTATTAGCCTCTTCATTACTAACAACTATCTCAACAAGTTGTTGACCAATAGATACAATAGCAACTTTGATTACATCTACATCTATAATATCAAGTAATTCACCCTCAAATGAAAACTTTTGAGAACCAGTAGTTTTTAAAAGCACCTCTTTTGCTGTACCATCATTTACAACATTTCCATGTTTTAACTCAATAACTCTATTTGAAAGCCTATATATCTCACTAGGATCATGACTTACCATAATAGTTGTAGTGCCAAACTTTTTATGAAGTGATAATATCTCACTTTGAAGTTTTGTTCTCATAGCTGGGTCAAGAGCAGACAAAGGCTCATCGAGAAGCAATAGTTTTGGTTTATTCATCATAGTTCTACATAAACTAACTCTTTGCTTTTGTCCACCACTAAGGGTACTAGGAAGCCTATCTTTTAATTCTGTAAGCTCTGTAAGTTCTAAAAGCTCGTCTGCTAACTCTTTATCTTTTTTTACAAAAAGTAAGTTCTCAAGCACACTCATATTAGGAAATAAAGCATAATCTTGAAACACAAAACCAATCTTACGCTTTTGTGGTGCTAATATAGTTTTATCATCTTGCCAGATTTCATCACCTATAGTTATACTCCCACTAGATTCTTCAAGCCCTGCAAGTATTCGTAAAAGAGTAGTTTTTCCACTACCACTAAGCCCTGTTATAGCTATAAAATCATGCTCTTTTATTTGTAGATTTACGTTTAAATCCATAGAGCCAGTTGAGCCATGGAGTTTTTTAGCTATGTTTATTTTTATCATTTGTTGTTACTTTCACTTTCTAGCTTTTTAATTGTTTTATCTTCATAAAGTATTTTCATTTGATTTATTGCTATTTGGTTTAATTTTATAAGCCGTTCAGATTGCTCTATTTTCTCTTCTATAAATAAAGCATTTAATGTTTCAAGATTTGCTAAACATACTAATTGTAACATATCTGCATAATCTCTTATATTTCCTTTTTCTTTAGGATTTATTTTTCTAAATTCTTTCGCTGTTTTACCAAATAGTGCAACATTTAAAATATCTGCTTCACTAGCATAAATATAATTTACTTGTGATTGATTTACTAAGTCTGGGATAATATTATTTTTTATAGCATCAGTATGAATTCTATAATTTATTTTAGTAAGGTTTCTTTTTATATCCCAACCTAACTGTTTTTGTTCTTGTTCTTTTAATCTTTGAAACTCTTTAATAAGATATAATTTAAACTCTACAGATACCCATGAGGCAAATTCAAAAGCAATATCTTTATGTGCATAAGTTCCACCATACCGACCCGTTTTTGAAATTATTCCTATTGCATTTGTTTTTTCACACCATTTTTTACCACTCATTGTAAAACTATTTAGTCCTGCTTCTTTTCTAATTAGGTCGAATTCGACGGGTTTAAAATCTGAATTATTTAATTTTTCCCAAATTCCTAAAAATTCTATAGTATTTCTATTCCTAAACCAGTTCTTTATAATATCATTTGAATCAGTTTCATCTTTATATTTTGCAATATCAGTAATACTAATATAATCATCTTCATTTATTTTTTTTGTTGATATATTTTTTTCTAGTACTGTTATAGTTCCCATTTTAGATTATCCTATGATTTTTTAATATGTTAACAAATAAATAAAAGTTAATTAAAAAACATTGCATTTTGTTATATTCCTAATTTAAAGTACTTTTATCATTTTCACAATAATCAGCTACAGGACAAACTTCACACCTAGGATTCCTAGGCAAACAAATAGTTTGACCAAAACTAACAATCGTAAAATTCAAACTATTCCAAAACTCTTTTGGTACTTTTTCACATAAAGCTTTTAGTGTTTCTTTTTCTGTTTTCGTATTTATAAACTTAAACATATTTGGTATTCTATGTACATGGGTATCAACTGCTATTGTTGGGATATTAAAGGCGTTATTTAAAACTATATTTGCAGTTTTTTCACCTATTCCTTTTATGCTAAGAAGTTCCTCTTTTGTATTTGGTACATTTGAGTTAAATCTATCCATTAGGGTTTGTGATACTTCTTGGAGTACTTGTGCTTTTTTCTTGTACATTCCTGTGGGTTTTACTATTTGTTCTAGTTGTTCTGTGGGAATTTTTAGCATTGTTTGGGGTGTATTTGCTATTACAAAAAGTTCTTTACATACACGTGCAGTGTTTTCATCTTTTGTTCTTAGGCTTAAAAGTGTTGCCATTAGTATTGTATATGGTTTTCTCTTAAAGCTATTTTTTAAGATATTGCTTGGGCTATCTTTTGGAATATTGTTTTTTAGTATTTCTAAAACTTTTAAAAAATCTTTTGTATTCATATTTGTCACCTTTTAAAACTTTCCTAGCTTTTTACCTTGCTTAGCATTAAAAATATACACACTAAGTAAAACTAAAAAACTTATTATAACCATAATAGCACTATAAACATGAGCAGCACTATAATCCATGATTTCAACCATCTCATATATAGCAACTGAAGCTACTTTAGTCTCCCCTGGTATACTTCCACCAACCATTAAAACCACTCCAAACTCTCCAACTGTATGAGCAAAGGTTACGATTATAGCTGTGATTAGTGCTGGTTTTATATTTGGTAGGGCTACTTTTATTATAGTTTCAAGTTTACTTTTTCCTGCACAATAGCTAGCTTCTAACATATTTTTATTTAGACTTTCAAAACCACTTTGAAGTGGTTGTACCATAAAAGGTAAGCTATAAAAACAACTAGCAACAACAAGTCCAGTAAAGTTAAATACTAGTTGTATTCCAAAAGTCTCTTCAAAAAACGCTCCAATTGGTGAGTTTTGAGAAAGTACTACAAGTATATAAAAACCTAAAACTGATGGTGGTAGTACTATTGGTAAAGCTGTAATAGCTTCAAGTACTGGTTTGATTTTTGATTTTGTTTGAGAAAGGTACCAACTAAGTGGAATACTTAGAAAAAAAAGTATAAGTGTAGTTATTCCAGCTAATTTAAAAGATAATAAAAAAGGTTCAAACTCTATATTTGCTAGTATTTCAGTCATCTATCACCTCTAATATTGAAAGTTCACTTGCTTTTATAAAAGCTGTTACACTATCGCCTACTTGTAGGTTTAGTCTTTTTGCAGAATCTACAGTGATGATTGATTCTAAGGTAATATCTAAAATTGAAAGCTTTATATTACAAAGTAACTCTCCAAGTTCAATACTACTTATAGTAGCTGGTATTTGGTTGGAGTAGCTAATCTCTCCACTAAAGCCTTTACCAATAGCTATACTCGTTGGCTTAGCTGTTAAGAGTACTTTTGAGCCTACTTTTATTTGACTTTTTAGCTCTAAGCTCATCATTTTTAAACTAATGCCTGAAAAATCAAAACTTACGATATTTAAGCTATCTACACTGTTTATTTGTTTTATATTTGCTATTATTTTACTCATCTTTTACCTTATGGTACTAAATACCCAAAATCACTTAGTATTTTTTTAGCTTTTGGACTTAACATAAACTCATAAAAAGCTTTTACTTCACTATTATTTTTAGCACTTTTAAGTATAACAATACCTTGATTTATTGGTGTGTAGAGGTTTTCATCAACATCTACCCAATTGATACTTTTTTTAAATCTTTTCATTTTTGAGCTGTATAAAGAAGACTTAGCTACAAAACCAATATCTGCAGCAATTAAAGCATATGATACTGTTTGAGATATAGACTCTCCATATACAAACTTATTTTTTATAGTATCTAGTATTTTAGCATTAGTTAAAGCTTGAAATGTTGCTTCTCCATATGGGGCAGTTTTTGGGTTTGCTACGGCTATTTTTTTAATATTTTTACTTTTTAATAGATCCATTACTTTACTAAAGTTTTGTTTTTTAGAACTTAATATTGCTAAGGCTCCTTTAGCATATACTATTGGTTTTGTTATGGCTACACCATCTTTATATAAAGCTTGTGGGTATTTCATATTTGCTGACATAAAAAGCTCATATGGTGCGCCATTTTTTATTTGTGCTGTTAGTTTTCCACTACTGCCTAGTGTTACTCTTAGCTTTATATTTGGATGGGTTTTATTAAACTCTCTTTCTAAAGCATTTATAGCATAACTAACATTTGCAGCAACAGCAATACTTATAGTTTTAGCAGATAAACCACTGGCTAATAAAGCTGTAATTAAAACTAATTTTTTTAACATCTTATTTTCCTATCATTATGTCATTTGATTTAATAATAGCTGTTGCACTCATACCTACTTTTAAATCCATCTGTTTTACTGCATCGGTTGTTATAACTGAAGTGATACTCTCTTCATCTCCAATATCAAGGGTGATTTCACAGTTTACTTCACCAAAACTAATATTTTTGATAATACCTTTTATTTTGTTTCTTCCACTAATAGCTATGCCCTCACCAGTTGCTAGAAGTACATTTGAAGATTTAAATATAGCAACTACCTCTTCACCTTCTTTTATACCAAGATCTGAAATACTACTTGTTGAGATATTTGAAAAAAGTTCATGTCCACTTTTAGGTACAAGTATAATGTTTGAGTTTACACTTCCTTTTGCTATTTTGTGAACTACACCTCTTAGTTGGTTTCTTGCACTTATTTGCATAGCAACTCTCCCAATTGATTTTAAAGCACCTGTGTTAAAGTCTGTCATTTTTGTTAGTTGTGATAAAAATTTTGCGTGCTCTTGTTGTAATATAGAATATGTTTTGATTAGGTTTTTACCATAAGTGGTAACTTTTGCACCTCCTCCACCAACTCCACCTGTTTCTTTAACTACTACTGGTGTTGGACAAAGGTTATTTATAGCTGTTATGGCATCCCATGCAGATTTATAGCTCATAGGTACACTCTTAGCTGCCCCACTAATTGAGCCTATTTCATCTATAGCAATAAGAAGGTTTAATCTTTTTTCTAATAAAAGTGGTGTATCTGAATCAGATATAGTTAAAGATGATAAAAACTCCAAAATTTTCCCTTGTATACTTGAGTATATAACGTATGCAAAAAGTGTACCGTTATATATCTTAATATACAATGATATTTTTATGCTTTATGGTATAATTATCAAAAAATTAAAGGATATTATAGTTGATTAGTATTTTAATAACTGGTTGTTCTACTGGAATTGGACATGAGACAGCCTTATATCTTAAAAACAAAGGATATAGAGTATTTGCAACGGCAAGAAAACAAACCGATGTAGATAGTTTAAAAACTCTTGGATTTGAAGCCTTTTTATTAGATGTAACAAAAAAAGAAACTATAACAAATACTTTAGATAAAATTTTAAAACTAACAAATGGTACATTAGATGTAGTTTTTAATAATGCTGGATTTGGTCAACCAGGAGCCGTAGAAGATATAAGTACTGATGTATTAAAAGAACAGTTTGAAACTAATGTATTTGGACTTCACGAAATAACACTTCAAGTACTTCCTATAATGTATAAGCAAGGATATGGAAAAATCATCCAACATAGTTCAGTTTTAGGTATTATATCTTTAAAAAATAGAGGAGCTTACAATGCAAGTAAATATGCAATTGAAGGTCTTACAGATACACTAAGACTAGAACTAGAAGAAACAAATATAGATATAACAGTTTTAAACACAGGTCCAATAATAAGTGACTTTAGAAAAAATGCTATAAAAAAAGCAAAAGAAAATATTGATATAGAAAACTCTAGATTTAAACAAATGTATGAAAAAAGTTTACAAGAAAATCAAAATGATGTACCTTTTACACTTGAAGCTATAGAAGTTGCAAAAGTTGTAGCAAAAATCATAAAAGCTAAAAAAGTAAAACCAAGATACTACATAACAAAAGCTACACATATACTAGGATTTGCAAAAAGAGTTCTATCAACAAGATGCTTAGATAAGGTACTAATAAAATTATAATATGAATAAAAAAATATTTCTACTAGAAGATGACTTAACACTAAATGAGACAATAGTTGAATACTTAGAAAGCTTAGACTATGATGTAATTTCATCATACGATGGAAACGACGCTTTAGATAAACTATATGAAAATAACTTTGATATATTACTTTTAGATGTAAATGTTCCAAATGTAAATGGCTTTGATATATTAAAAAGTTTAAGAGAGCAAGATATACAAACACCAGCTATATTTATAACCTCTTTAAACTCTATGACAGATGTTGAAAGTGGTTATGAAAGTGGTTGTGATGATTATATTAGAAAACCTTTTTCTTTAAAAGAGTTAAGCCTAAGAGTTGAAACAATTATAAAAAGAGAATTTTTCCATAAAAATGATAGTAACGTTAAAATAGATGAAAACATATCTTATAATACATCAAATGATACATTAGTAATAGATAATAAAAATATACAATTAAATAATAAAGATGCTAAACTATTAAAACTTTTTTTAAAACATATTGATGAGATATTATCTCATGAGACAATATATTCAGCACTTTGGGAGTATGATGAAGAAGTAAGCGAAACAGCTTTACGAACTTATATAAAAAATTTACGAAAATATTTAGGGAAAAATAAAATTGTCAGTATTAAAAAACTTGGATATAAATTTACCACAAAGTGAAAAAAAGACACTATATAGATTTTTAGCTTTATATACTTTTTTTACTATTGTTATATTGGTCCTTACAACTTATTTATACTACTCTTTACAAAAAGAGTTAATAGAACAACAAAAAACTATATCACTAAATCAATATGCAAATGAATTTTTAGTACAACTAAAAGATTTAAAAGATAAAGAAAAATACCCAAAAGATCAAAACTTCAATACTTCTTTATATGACAATAACTATAACTTAATATACTCCACACTAAACAATGCAAAACAACAACTAGGAGATATAGC
>LLEK01000079.1_pt1 | contig 17288 bp, 15 predicted proteins | sample 595821 | NCBI WGS metagenome assembly LLEK01 (sample SAMN02919311, study PRJNA255460) | bioreactor metagenome | biome: chemostat; feature: culture 2011_25.1; material: sediment; isolation source: day79 25degC chemostat 2011 inoculated with Wadden Sea sediment taken from... | place: Germany: Bremen ...
GTTCGTTCACGTTGAGGGTCTAACTTTTGAGAAAAGATCTTTCCACTACTTCCTATAAACCCCATTGAAAGACCACGTTCTTTTTGTAATTCAAATATAAGTTTAGAAACCTTTGTCCCTAAAGTATATAATGGTTTATTATTGTTTATATTATTATACTCTTCAACTTTACTTGAAACTGTAATTGTTGTAAGTATTAATAAGGATATGAAAATTATTATAAATTTGAATTTTATAGACACTTTAAAAAAACCTTCTAAGTAAATGCTTTTATTATAACTTTAAAATACTTTTTTATTTATATATAAAAATATTTTTTAAATTCAATTATAATCTATTATTAAAAATAATAAAACTTAAATACAAAGTCGCAAAACTTTAGCTTATACTCAATCAAGCCCTATAACTCTATCAATTGGTCATAAAAGTTGAGTTTTTATTTAACTCTATTTTCATTTAATATTTTTATAATTTTTTACATACTAAAAAATTATAATAGAATAAATTATCTTCAATTTTTCTTCTTAATAAAAATTAAAATAGAGCAAAATATTTAATTTTAGTGATAAATTATTCAACTTACCTAACAACGACTCTTACACTGGTAAACTTATAGTAAACTCAGCACCTTTATATTTCGTACTTTCATATAAAAACTCAACATTATTAGCTGTTATAGTTCCACCCATACCATCAACTATAAGATTATAAGTCATATGAAGTCCAAGTCCTGTTCCTTGTGTTTTATCTTTTGTTGTAAAATATGGTTCAAATATCTTTAGTAAAGCATGTTTAGCTATACCACCACCATTATCTCTAAATTTTATAATTATATTATCTTCTTTTTTATTTGATGTAATAAAAATATATCTATTATATTCCACTTCATCTAAAGCATCTTTAGCATTATTGAATATATTCATAAAACATTGGATTAATTCATTTGGATATCCATTTAAATTTATACCTTCTTCTAAATCAGTAATTATAGTAATAGCATGGTTCTTTCTAGAAGACTCAATAAGTTTTAGAAAACTATGAATATCATCTTCCAAATTAAATAGTATTTTTTCCCTATCACCTTTTATAAAATTTCTAAAGTCATCAATGGTTTTAGATAAATATTGGGCATTTTCATTAATTAGTTCACAAGTTTTATTGAAATCTTCATCATTTAGACTATCCAATTGCTTTTTTAATTGCATACCAGTTGCACCTGTTGATATTATAGATAATGGTTGTCTCCATTGGTGTGCAATATTCCCTATCATTTCACCCATTGATACCATTTTTAACTGTTCTAATAATTGTTTTTGTTGTTCTAACTTATCTTCTTGTAATTGTTTTATTTTATATTCATCACTTTTTCTATCTTGAATATCTTTATGTGTACCACAAAGTCTTAAAGGATGACCATATTCATCTTTTTGAATAAGACTACCTGAAGCCTCTATCCAAATATATTTTCCCTCTTTATTCTTCATTCTAAATTCAACAGTATAAGTTGTATCTTCTTTAACTGCTTTTTCAATAATAGGGAGTACTTTTCTTTTGTCTTCTTCTAATACTCTATCTTCCCAATCACTTTTATTATGTTCTATATCACTTGATTCTAAACCTAAAATATCTAACCATTTTTCATTTACATCAAGATCTCCTGTTTTTATATTCCAATCCCAATAACCAAGATCACTACCTTTTAATACATTTGCTAATTTAATATTAGTATCACTTATCTCTTTTTGCAGTTTATCTCTTTTTCTAATTGCAACAATTAAAAATATGATTACAATAGTTTGTATCATAAAACCCATAATAAGAAATACTTTAGTTTTTTTCTCAAAAGCAATAATCTCTTTTGATTTTATATCAATTTGTTCTTCAAGGGTTTTATTATAATTATTTTTTTTAATATCACTAATATCATCAATTATAGAAAAAAGTACTTTTTTATTATTGTAAGTTATAGGAAAAGAATGAACTTCTACCCTTTTAATCTGGGCATTTTTTAATCTATGACGGAATATAAAATAGTTTCTATTTTCATTTTTTGCTCGTTGCATCTCTTGTTGTATTTGTAAAGGAGTAAATATATTTATATCTTTTATAGATAAGTCTTCAAGCTGTTTTTTAGAATATTGATAAAACTTTTGGGCACTTTTATTTGATCTAAGGATTTTTCCTGAAATAGGATCAATTAAGAGCATATTATTTTGATTATTATTTTCAAATAATACATCAACATCTATTATATTAGCATTTAAATTAATTAATGTTACCAATAAAATAAATATAGTCCTAATCAAAATAAGCCCTTTTGTATTATAGTATTTTATTACAGATACTCTTAAATAAAACCATTTCGGTTAATATATACTATATGTTTTTTTAATTTTTAAGAATTTTCTTCTTTTTTTAGATTCTTTACATAACCTTTTACTATCAACCTCTACACAGTTATTATATCCTGTAGTTATAGTATCAGTAATAGTATCATATCTTGGTATTATATCTTGTACAGTAGTTTGTTCATAACAATCATCAGAAGAGTTTCTCATCTGATTTGCCATATAACCACCACCTAATCCTCCTATAATTTTAGCAGCATCTCTACCATTACCTTTTCCTATTTGGTTTCCTATTGCAATACCAGCAACAGTACCAATAATAGTATCAAGCCCTATAGAATTAGAATCTCTTTGATTACCACATTGGACTCTTCTATTTACAACTCTATCTCTTATTTCATTACCTATTTGTACTCTTTTTGTTATATCTTTAGTTATAGGTGTTGAAGATATAACTCTATATTTTTTATATCCACTATTACTATTATCAATATAGTTTCCATAACTTGCTCCGAATAGTGTTGTTGATAATAATCCTATAGCGATTATATTTTTTACTAATTGATTTTTATAGTTTAATGTTTTCATATTGTCTCCTTTTTATTTATGTAATCATTACAATTAATTGTGAATTGATTGTGGAAAGACTTGAAGTTTTGTTCTAGTGTCTCTTTATATTGTTATTTTTAATATTTTCAATTAAGTTTACTGTAAGATTAAAGTGCTAAAAACACAAAAAATGTTACAATTAGAAACGTATATGGGAAATTTTAAAGATGTTTATGAAATATACATATATCTTATATGTTTTTTTTAAATATTAATATAGAATGATTATCTATAAAAAAATAGGAGTTTAAAGATGACAAAGTTATTAAAAATTTCACTAGCTGCAATTACAGCTTGTGGTATAGCAGCAAATGCTGGAACACTTGAAAATGTTAAAAAAGCAGGTTTTTTAAAATGTGGTGTTAATCCAGGGTTACCAGGTTTTTCTGAAGTTGGAAGTGATAAAAAATGGAAAGGTCTAGATGTAGATGTTTGTAGAACAGTTGCAGCAGCAGTTTTAGGTGATGCTTCAAAAGTTAAATATGTACCTTTAACAGCAAAAGAAAGATTTACAGCTTTAAGTAGTGGTGAAATAGATATGTTATCTAGAAATACTACTTGGACTCAAACAAGAGATACATCACTTGGACTAAACTTTGCTGGTGTTACATACTACGATGGTCAAGGCTTCTTAATCTCTAAAAAACTTGGAGTTAATACAGCTAAAAAACTAGATGGTGCTTCAGTTTGTATTCAAGCTGGTACAACTACAGAGTTAAATCTTGCTGATTACTTCAATGCAAATGGTATGAAATATAACCCTATTACATATGATACAGCAGACCAAGTAACAAAAGGTTTTAAATCAGGAAGATGTGACCTTATAACTTCTGATGCTTCTCAATTATATGCAATGAAAACAAAATTAAAAAATCCTAATGATTATAAAGTTTTACCTCAAATCATCTCTAAAGAGCCTTTAGGTCCACTTGTAAGACAAGGTGATGATAACTGGCTAAATATTGTAAGATGGTCTTTAAATGTTTTAAAAGCATCTGAAGAGTTAGGTATTACATCTGCAAATGTTGATAAAATGGCTAAATCTAGTAAAAACCCTGAAATTGGTAGACTGCTAGGTAAAACAGGTAAACTTGGTGCAAATTTAAAACTTGATTCTAAGTGGGCTTATAATATAGTTAAACAAGTAGGAAACTATGGTGAGTCTTTTGAAAGAAATGTAGGTAAAAAATCTCCATTAAAAATTTCAAGAGGTTTAAATAATCTTTGGACAACTAAAGGTGGTCTTCAATATTCTCCTCCTTTTAGATAATTCTATCTTATATACGTAGATGTTAAATTAATATATTTAACATCTACATTTAACAATATTAAAATTAAAAAAGAGGATTATCGTGGGTTTATTACACAATAAAAAAATAAGAGACATATTTTTTCAACTTTTAACAGTTGTAATGCTAGTTGCTTTTTTGTGGTATATTACTACAAATATGTTCCATAATATAGAACAAAGAGGCATAAATACAGGTTTTGGTTTTTTCAGTGAAGTTGCTGGTTTTGGTATTTCTGAAACACCAATAGAATATAATGATACAGACTCAACTTATCTAGACGCTTTTCTTGTAGGTCTTATAAATACACTTATCGTTTCAGGTTTTGGTATATTATTTGCATCAATTATAGGTCTTCTTATTGGTGTTGCTAGATTATCAAAGAACTTTCTTATAGCAAAACTATCATTAGCTTATATAGAATTTTTCAGAAACATTCCTATACTTCTTCAAATACTATTTTGGTACAACGTAGTTTTAAGTGCACTACCAAGTCCAAGACAAAGTATCGAACTAAGTTTTAATATGTTTTTGAACAATCGTGGATTTTATGTCCCTAAACCTATACTTGAAAGTGGTTTTATATTTGTAGGTATAGCATTTATTATCTCTCTTGCTGTTATATTTTTTATAAAAAAAGCAGCAGATAAAAAATTTGATGCAACAGGGGAAGAGTTTCCTTTAGTTCCTGTTAGTTTTGGTATTTTACTTGTATTACCTGTATTTACATATGTTATTGCAGGTAATCCTATGAGTTTTGATAACCCAGAATTAAGAGGATTTAATTTTGGAGGAGGTATGAGTTACTCTCCTGAGTTTTTAGCTCTTACATTTGCACTGAGTATCTATACGGCAACTTATATAGCTGAAGCTGTAAGAAGTGGTATAGAAGCAGTTGCTCGTGGACAAAAAGAAGCTGCTGCTGCTCTTGGATTATCAAACTATCAATCTTTAAAGTTAGTTGTACTTCCACAAGCTATTAGAGTAGCTATACCACCAGTTATCAATCAGTATTTAAATCTTATAAAAAATTCAAGTTTAGCTACTGCTATTGGTTATCCTGAACTTATAACTGTATTTGCAGGAACAAGTTTAAACCAAACTGGTCAAGCCATAGAGATAATTCTTGTAACAATGGCAGTATTCTTATTTATAAGTTTATGTGTATCTTTTATACTTAATATTGTAAATAAAAAAATGGAAATAAAGGGTAGATAATGGCAGCATATGATATTACAGAAGCTAGACCTGCTCCTAAAAATTTAAAAGGTCCCCTAAAATGGATAATAGATAATTTATTATCATCTTCATTTAATATAGGTCTTACATTACTTGGTATTATGGTTTTATTTTTAATTATTCCACCTTTTATACAATGGGCAATAATCGATGCTAATTTTACAGGTACGACAAAAGCTGATTGTACAGGAGATGGTGCTTGTTGGGTTTTTGTAAAAGAGAAACTAAATTTATTTATATATGGATTTTATCCAGAAGAGGGATATTGGCGAATAAACTTATCATTTATATTATTTTTTGTATTTGGTGGTATATTTAAATATGTAGGTTCAAATTTTATTCAAAAAATTGCTCTATTTTCAATTTATCCAGTTATTGCATTTTTCCTAATAAGTGGAGGATATTTTGGACTTGAAACTGTACCAACAGACAGATGGGGAGGACTTAGTCTTACTATTATTATTGCAGCTGTTGGTATAGTTGTAGCCTTTCCTATTGGTGTTGTTTTAGCTTTTGGTAGAAAGTCAAACTTACCAATAATAAGAAATCTAAGTGTGATATACATAGAAATTATTAGAGGTGTTCCTCTTATTTCATTACTTTTTATGGCATCTGTTATTTTACCTCTATTTTTCCCAGAAGGTATGACTTTTGATAAACTATTAAGAGCTTTAATAGGTATGATTATGTTCCAATCAGTATATGTAGCTGAAGTTATCAGAGGAGGGCTTCAAGCCATACCAACTGGACAATATGAAGCTGCTGATTCTTTAGGACTTTCTTACTGGAAGAAAATGATTTTAGTTATACTTCCTCAAGCACTTAAAGTAGCTATTCCAAACCTTGTTGGTATCTCTATTGCGTTATTTAAAGATACCACCCTTGTACTTATTATAGGATTGTTTGATTTACTTGCAATGGTACACTTAACAGGAAGTGATGCCTCTTGGCTTGGATTTGAGACAGAGGGATATGTTTTTGTTACCTTTATATTTTGGATTTTTTGTTTTTCTCTTTCAAAATATGGTAAATACTTAGAAGTAAAATATAATACAGATAATAGAGAATAGGATATATTAAAATGAAAAATGAAGAAAATATTATAGAAATAAATGATTTAAATAAATGGTATGGTGATTTCCATGTTTTAAAAGATATAAATTTAAATATAAAAAAAGGTGAAATTGTTGTTATTTGTGGGCCATCAGGAAGTGGTAAATCTACAATTACTAGATGTATGAACTATCTTGAAACATTTCAAGAGGGTACAGTAAATGTAAATGGCACTATGTTAGAAAATAATGTAAAAAAAATAAAACACGTTAGAAGTGAAGTAGCTATGGTGTTTCAACACTTTGAACTATTTCCACATCTTACAATTTTAGATAATCTTATATTAGCACCAACATATGTTCACCATCAACCAAAAAAAGAAGCTATAAAAGTAGCTATGGAGTATCTTGAAAGAGTAAACATAGCAGATCAAGCTGATAAATATCCAAACCAACTAAGTGGTGGTCAAAAACAAAGAGTTGCAATAGCAAGAGCCTTATGTGCAAATCCAAAAATTATGCTTTTTGATGAGCCAACTTCAGCACTAGACCCAGAGATGATATCTGAAGTTCTAGATGTAATGATAGAGTTAGCAAATGAAGATAAAACTATGGTTTGTGTAACTCACGAAATGGGTTTTGCTAAAAAAGTAGCGGATAGAGTTATATTTATGGATGAGGGTCAAATAATAGAAGAAAACACTCCTGAAGAGTTTTTTAATAATCCTCAAAGTGATAGATTAAAACTATTCTTAAAACAAATTCTTTCACACTAAATATATCTAACCTAAAGTATATTAAATAATATACTTTAGAGTTATTTATAAAAATAATTCTTTTTATACCTCAAAGTAAGCTTAAATACTATACTAAAAATCATAATATAAATATAAATAATGCTATAATACACACTTGTAAACAAAAATGGTTTAAAAAAGATAATCATCTTTTTTAAGTAGTGATTCAAAACCTTAAAATCTAAACTAAATACACTTTATAAATAGCAAAAACTTACAGGAAAACAAACAATGACAATTTATAGTATATTAGCACTTATTGGGGCTATGGTTTTACTAGCAGCCAGTCCTGGTCCTGGTCTTTTTGCAGTAGTATCACGTTCACTTAGTAGTGGATTTAATCAAGCAAGTATTATGGTTGTAGGATTAATTTTAGGTGATATTATATATCTTTTAATGGCTATTTATGGACTTAGTACCATAGCTTCTTTTATGGGAGAATTTTTTACTATTATAAAATACATTGGTGGAATTTATCTTATATATCTTGGATACAAAATATTTACATCAAAAGTTCATACTCATACCTTAACTGGTGTAAAAGAGTTATCATGGAAAAAGAACTTTTTTAGTGGATTATTTATAACTTTAGGAAATCCAAAAGTTATAGTGTTTTATTTAGGTTTTTTACCTGCATTTATGAATTTAGAATTACTAACAACTATAGATATTTTTATAACTATTTTAATCGTTTCATTAACATTAGCAGTTGTTGTTTTAACTTATGCCTATTTAGCTTCTAAATCAAGAAAACTTTTTAAAAGCAAAAAATCTATACAAAAATTAAACTATGCCTCAGGAGCTATGATGATGGGTGCTGGTAGTATTCTACTTTTTAAAAACTAATGTCAACAGAAAATATAGAAAATAGTAATACTCTTTTTTATATACTTATGGTTTTAGCTATGATAGCTTGGGGTGCTTCATGGGTAAACGCAAAAGTATTAAGTGATTATATAACAGCTCAAGAACTTGTCTTTTACAGATATATAGTAACAACTATTACAACTATACCTATACTTTTTTATTTGAAAATACCTTTTAAAATAGAATTTAAAAATATCTTACTTGCTTTTTTAGCTTCTATATTTTTAGTTATATATTCTATATTTTTCTTTAATGGTACAAAGTATGGTACAGCAGGTCTTGGTGGTGCTTTTGTAACTACACTTACGCCTATTTTAACTTTTACATTATTTGTCTCTTTCTTTGGTAAAAAACTATTTAAAAAAGATGTATTTGCTCTTATATTAGGGGCTATTGGAGTTTTAACTATATTAAATATATGGACATTTACTCTAAATGAGATATTAATCATATCAAATTTATATTTTGTATTAGCAAGTATATTTTGGTCTTTTTTAACTATAACTAACTCTAAATTAGAAAACATGAGACCTATTATGTTTACTTTTTATGTTTATATATTTACTACAATTATTGGATATTTTATAACACCCTTTGAAAGTGGAAATATATTTGAGTTTGATTATATTTTTTGGATAAACTTTTTAGTAATATCCTTATTAGGAACTACTTTTGCTACTTCTGTTTATTTTATAGCTATTAGAAAAATTGGAGGAAAGGAAGCTAACTCTTTTATATTTTTAGTGCCTTTTAATGCTATTTTTCTTAGTTTTCTTTTTTTAGATGAAAAGATACATATTACAACCATTTTAGGTACAATACTCACAATAATAGCAGTTTCAATAATAAACAATGTAAAATTACCCAAATTTTTAAAAAGATAACTAATGATACAAAACATATTTCACTCTAAAAAAGCCTTATTATATATCATGTCTATGTCTATGATATTTTCATTTTCAGCATGGATGAGTTTACTAAATAACTTCGTAATAGAAGTAGCTTCATTTGATGGTAGCCAAATAGGGATGCTTCAAAGTATAAGAGAAATACCTGGGTTTTTAGCTTTTACTGTAGTTTTAGTTATTCTTCTTATTTCTCAACAAAGATTAGCTTATATATCTATGATATTACTAGGTCTTGGAACTGTACTAACAGGTATATTTCCAACGGTTTTTGGATTATATATAACAACTATTATTATGTCTATAGGTTTTCACTACCTTGAAACACTAAATCAATCTTTATCATTACAGTGGCTTACAAAAGCAGAAGCTCCAATAGTACTTGGAAAAATAACAGCTGCTAAATCATTTACAGGTTTAGTTGTATTTATTTTAATATATATTATGATGAAATTTTACTCTGTAGAGTATATGTATGTATATATCTTTTTTGGTGGAGTTACATCTATAACAGGAGTCATAGCTTGGATAGCTTTTAAACACTTCAAAGATGATGTAGTTCAAGAAAAAAAACTAAAACTAAAAAAAGAGTATTGGTTATATTATCTTCTTACATTTTTAGCAGGTGCTAGAAGACAGATATTTATGGTATTTGCAGGATTTTTACTTGTTGAAAAATTTGGTGTAGATATACATAATATGGTATTATTATTACTTGTAAATTCTGTTTTAAATATATACTTTGCTCCTAAAATAGGAAAATTCATATCTCGATTTGGAGAAAGGTTTAGTTTAAGAGTAGAATATATAGGCTTAGTTTTAGTTTTTCTATCTTATGCTTTTGTAGATAATCTTTACATAGCTTATTTTCTTTTTGTATTAGATCATATTTTATTCTCTATGGTAATAGCACTAAAAACATATTTTCAAAAAATAGCAAATCCAAAAGATATAGCAACTGCTAGTGCTGTAAGTTTTACTATCAATCATATAGCAGCTGTTATACTTCCTGCTCTTTTAGGGCTAGTGTGGTTATATTCACATTCACTTGTATTTATAATAGGTGCACTTATAGCTTTAAGCTCTTTTACACTATCTTTTTTAATACCAAAAGATCCTAAAATGGGATACGAAACAACACTAGTAAAGGAAACAATATGATATATAATACACAAGATTTAACTCCAAATAAAATATACCAAATAATGGCACAAACAATCATACCAAGACCTATAGCATGGATAGTAACACAAGCTAATGGAGTAACAAACATTGCACCATTTAGTTTTTTTACACCCCTTTCATCAAATCCAGCAACTCTTATGGTATCTATAGGATATAAAGATGAAAATAAAACTATTTTAAAAGACACCCTAGTAAATATAAAAGATACAAATAAATGTACCATATGTGTAGTTGATGAACACAATCTTGAGAAGATGCACTTTAGTTCAAAAACTCTTCCAAAAGAACAAAGTGAAGCAGAAGAATTTAATATAGCAACAAAAGTAGTTAGTGAAGATTTTCCACCTATGATAGAAAATGCTAGTATATCTTATATGTGTACACTAAATCAAACTATAGATTTAGGAGCAGATTCAACTATACCTGTAATACTAAATGTACATAATATTTTTATAGATGACTCAAAATTTATGGATGATGATAAAAAAGTTATAGAGTTCAATCCTGTTGCTAGAGTAGGGCGAGAATATACCCACTTAACAAAAAAGATACCAACTCCAAAAATACCATAAGTAACTATATAAATGGAATTTAGTCTAGAAATTTTAGCCCTTTTATTTGCTGTAGCATTTATAGCTGGTGCTATTGATACTATTGCAGGTGGTGGTGGACTTCTTACTATTCCTGCTCTTTTATCTGTAGGTGTCCCTCCTGCTGTTGCTCTTGCAACAAATAAACTACAAGGGACATTTGGTTCTTTTACTGCTTCATATTATTTTATAAAAAAAGGTATGATAGATAAAAGTCATATAAAACTTATGATATTTATGTCTTTTATAGGTTCAGTACTTGGTGGATATTTAGTTCTACAAATAGATCAAAGTATCTTAAGTAAAATCATACCTGTTTTACTTATTCTTATGGGGTTTTATTTTTTATTTTCTCCAAAAGTAGGAGAGATAGATAAAGAAAAAAGAATCTCTGTAATATCATTTAGTTTTAGTGCTGTTTTTATTATAGGTTTTTACGATGGTTTCTTTGGTCCAGGGACTGGTTCTTTTTTTGCTATAGCTTTTGTTGCACTTCTAGGATATAACCTCACACGTGCTACTGCTCACTCAAAAATATTAAACTTTACAAGCAACATATCTGCACTTGGTTTTTTTATGATATTTGGAGAAATATATTGGCTAGTTGGTTTAGTTATGGGAATAGGGCAAGTACTAGGAGCATTAGTTGGAGCAAAACTTGTTTTAAAAAATGGACAAAAGCTTATCCGTCCAGTTATTGTAATTATTAGTTTTGCTATATCTATAAAACTACTATTTTTCTAAGCAGAAAGTGTTTGATGTTCATGTAAAGCATAATCATCTGTCATACCACTTATATAGTCTATAATTAACCTAGCTCTATAGTACCACTCTAAAAGATTATAGTTATGTTCATCACTTATATCACTTACACTTTTTTTATAAGATACAAGATGTTTTTTTGAAAGTCTTGATAATAAGTTTTGACAAATAATACAATCGACTTTTTTACCATCTAAAAGTTTTATAAAGTCTTTTGTCGATAGTTCTAAAATAGGCTCATATATATTAAATAATCCTTGAATAATAGAATAACCCTTTATCTCTAAAGCTTGCACTTGCTTATGTGTATAAATATACCTATAAGATATATTTTTTAATACTTCTACAGCTTGTGAACATTCATGGTTTTTATCAAACTCTAACAATGCACTATTAAAAGAACCATCAAAAATATCTTTATGATGTTCTATATATAAATCAGATACATAATTTACAAGTTTATATATAAGTTGTGCTCGAGTTAGAGTCAAAAACATATTAAACTGATAAGGTTCATCTTCTTTCTCTTTTGCTTTTTTATAGTTTTTTTCAACTACATCTAAAAGCATTGTTGTATTAGTACCATACTTTTCATTTACTGCTTTTGTCTCTTCAACTATTAACTCATAAATCTTTTCTAAAGTTAATATCCCTTTATCAACAGCATCTTCTATATCTGCACTAAGATAAGATATATCATCTGCTGCTTCCATGATATAAGCAAGTGGAAACCTATGCCCTTTTTCTATATTTAAAGTGTTTAGTACAGTACTTACAAACTCTTTTTCACTATAATAATATCCTGGCTTTTTCTTTAAGTATGACAACTTTTCATCTGAACTTTTCTCTTCAAATGCTCCTCTTGTATATTTTAAAACTGAAGCAGTTTGAGTATAAGATAGATTTAGTCTTTGAAGTTTATGTATTATTCTAATTGCTTGGGCATTACCATCATAAGAACATAAATCTTTGATAAGTTTTTGTTTTAACTCTTCATTGCCATCTAAATTATTTATATTTTTACTACAACACTTACCCATCCAATCATTTATAGCAGTTTCCCCAAAGTGACCAAAAGGTGGATTTCCTATATCATGTAATAAACTAGACATTTCAGCAGTTGATATAAAAGCATTTTCTAACTCTTTTAAGTTTTTATCATCTAGTTTTTTTAAAATAGTTTTAGCTATAAATCTAGCAGTTTGAGATACTTCAAGTGAATGTGTAAGTCGAGTTCTAACTGCTGCATTAAGTTCAAGAGCAAATACTTGTGTACGTTTTTGAAGTCGTCTAAAAGCTGCTGAAGAGATGATACGACCTCTATCACTTTCTACTGACCAATCTATATCTAAAATAGGGTAGAACTCCCTATGTGTTGTAAGTTTTGTTGTGTAGTCATTCATGGTGTGTATTATATCTTATGTTCTATTATTTCATTCATTTAAATAGATTCATTGCCAACATCTCTATTTTTAAAATCAATATTATCATTTGAAACTTCACTTAATACAAAAGTATTTTTAGATATTTGTCTTTGTAAAATAACTTCTATCATAAGAGTTTGATTTGGTTGTAAAAGTTCATCTAGTTGTACATCAGAAGCTTGAAATTGTGCTGGTAAATAATAACTAAACCCACTATTAGGTCGTGCTTCTATTCTCATACCTATACAACACTCTTTTATAGTTTTTAGTTTATTATAGTTTAGATAGTACACAAGATGTCCACTTATATTATTTTTTTGTCTATCCATAAAAAAACCATTAGGTAAAATATCTGGCTTATAATCTTTTCCACCAAGTATCAACATATCATAGTCATCTATTTTGTTTCCATAGTTATCTTTTACACAAATTACAAACATCATATATTGTTGTTTATTTTCTTGTAGTTTTTGTGTTCTTTTAGACATATTTTCTATTGCATCATTATAGTTTTTATCATTTTTTACTTCTAGGGCTTCAATTATAGAGTTTACTACTGGTTTTACAACTCTATTTTTCTTTACACTATTCATGATACCATACTTATCTCCTGAGTGACTTGCATTTGGTATAACTTCAAAGGCACTTTTTGGTGATACTTTTATATTTTCTTGTATATTTAGAGGATAGGCTCTTCTTTTGGTCTCTTTTATCTCTATTGGAGTTGCTTTTGTATCTTGTTTTAATGAAATAGTTTTATAATTCATATTTGCACCACAAAGTCTTATAACACCATCGCTTCCTTTTTCTACAAGATAACTATTTATAAAGTCATAAAAGCTTTCATCTATTTTTTCTCCACTTAATACAAAAGGATAAAATGTATCTTTATTATAGTTGTAGTCTATCCACGAATTATTTAAGTCCCATTGATATGAACTTCCTAACTGTAACCAATCCAATACACTAGTACCTACTTGTACACCATCTATCCATGACTTTATTCTTGATAGTTTACTTTTTCCAAGTATTGCTAAAGATGATCCATGATTTGCAGGTGCTAACATAATAAGATGAGATATAGGAATAGTAGAGATATTATTTTTAAAATATAACTCTATCCAAGTTCTAAGAACAGGAGCTCCCGTAGAGTGAGTAATACAAGCAAATACTTCATCTTTTAACTTATCTTTTCTGGCACTTTCAAATGCTCTAGCGATATCTTCTACCATAACTTCATTATGAAAACTTATATATTGGCTTAGGTATATGTTTTGGATATCTAGATCTAAATGTTCAGGGGAAACTTTTTGTAACACTTGAGGTAAGTCACCGTAAGTATCAGTAGAAGTAACACTCCAACCATGTACAAAGACTAATTTCATCATAATATCCTTTTACTTATAATTTTTTGTAATAATTAATCCCATTAATTATAAAAGGATAACCAAAAATTAAGTACAATAGCTTAAAAGGATAGAGTATTTTATATGAAAAGTTTAACTAAAATAATATTTTTTATATTTTTTATAAACTTCTCATATATCAATGCAGATATTTTAAATATAGATGATAAAACGGATAAATATGATCTTTTAAAACACTCAAGTATATTTATAGACTATTCAAACTCTTTAAAAATAAATCATGTTCAAAAAAGAAACATACCATTTCAAGAAAATAATGAAAGTCTTTTAGGTTATGGGTATTCTCCAGATTTTACTGTATGGGTAAAGTTTACATTAAAAAACTCTACAAATAAAAGAATAGAAAAAATACTAGAATACGATAATTCTTTAACCTCATATATTTCTTTTTTTGATATATCATCAAAAAAAGAAATGAAAGAAGGATTGTTTAATATCAATAAAAATAGAAAAACTTTAACTCCAACATTTAGAATAACTCTAGAGCCCAATGAAACAAAAACTTATTACTTAAAAGCATCATCATATATAACTACACTCATAATCAAACTAAACCTTTGGGATTATGATACTTTTTATAAAAAAGAGATAAAACATCAACTTATCTTAGCACTATTTTTTGGAGCTATGTCTATACTTACTATGTATAATCTTTTTATATTTTTCTTTACTAAGGATATAAGCTATTTATATTATATATTTTATATTTTTGGAGTAATTTCACATCAATCACTATATGTAGGGCTTGCACATATTTATTTCATACCACCTAAATTAATGATATATTTTATAGAGTATGCAGCAATTTTTGTAGCTTTTCCAGTTTTCGCACTAGCTCTTTTTACTAAAGAGTTTTTACAAATAAATCAATATCCAAAAATAAATAAAATATTAACTATATTTTTAATATTAGTCCCTATTACAACCATATTTTTTGTAGTAACTAATGATTTTAATAAATATAGAAATATATTGTTGTTATGTTTACTTACTTATCTAATATCAATAACAATATATAGTGCATTAAAAAGAAATAGACACGCTTATTTTATATTATTTGGTTGGATTATTGTTTTTGTAGCTATGATTTTTATGTTTTTATCTAGTAGTGGAATATTTAATATATATGAATATTTTCCTTATATTATAGAAGTATCTTTAATATTAGAAGGGATTATCTTTTCTATAGCACTCGCAGATAGAATAAATACTTTACAAAAAGAAAAGTATGAAGTAAATAAACAACTTGTAATTCAAGAAGAAAATGAGAAACAAACACTTAAAATACAAGTAAAAGAAAAAACACTTGATTTAAAAGTTGCATTGGAGGCAAAAGGTTTATTGTTACAAGAATTAAATCATAGAGTAAAAAACAATATGCAAACTGTAGTATCCCTTATAAAACTTCAAAGCAATGAAATAGAAGATAAAAAGTATCGAGATATACTTGCAACTATCCAAAACCGTATAAATGCTATGAGCCACTTACATGAACTACTATATAAAGAAAATGATATAACTCATGTAAATGCTTATGAGTATTTTTTTGTTTTAGTAGAAGAGCTAAGACATTCTTATGATAGTAATATAACTATAGATTTAGAAATAAAAACCGAGCTAAAAATGGAAGAAGCTATATATTGTGGACTTATTTTAAATGAGTTAGTAACAAACTCTTTTAAATATGCTTTTCCAAAACATACAGGACATATAGCTATAAAACTATTTAAACAAAACAATCTAGTCAAACTTATAGTAACCGATAATGGTATAGGTTACATAAAAAAAGAAAAACAAACTCTCTAGGCTTAATATTAATTGATACTTTAACCCAAAAACAATTAAAAGGTCACATAGATACAAAATCAGATAATGGTGTAAAAGTACAAATAAGTTGGAAAGATGAAGATACTTAAAAAAGTTTATTGTAAAATTATAAAAAAATAACCAAAAATTAAGTACAATACCCTAAAAGGACAGAGCGTTTTATATGAAAGATTTAGCTAGAGCAATATTTTTAATCTTTTTTATAAACTTCACCTACACTTATGCAGATATATTAAGTATCGATGATAAAACGGATAAATACGAATTATTACAACACTCAAGTATATTTATAGATAAAACAAATGCTTTAACCATAGATGATATTCAAAAAGATAATATAAAATTTGAAAAAAACAATGAACCACTTTTAGGTTATGGCTATTCTCCTGATTTTACAGTATGGGTAAAATTTACATTAAAAAATAATACAGATAAACCATTAAGAAAAATATTAGAATATGCCAATTCATTAACCACACACATATCCTTTTTTGATATTTCATCAAAAAAAGTATTTAAAGAAGGATTATTAAATATTAATAAAAATAGAAAAACTTTAACTCCTATATTTAAAGTAAAGCTAACCCCAAGTGAAACAAAAACATATTATATAAAAGTATCATCATATATAACTACATTAATAATCAAACTAAACCTTTGGGATCATAATACTTTTTATGAAAAAGAGATAAAACATCAACTTATCTTAGCATTATTTTTTGGTGCTATGTCTATACTTGCTATTTATAATTTATTTATATTTTTCTTTACTAAAGATATAAGTTATTTGTACTATGTGCTTTATATTTTTTGGAATTAACTCTACATCATGCAATGTACGTAGGTATTACACATATCTATATTATACCTCCCGATTTAATGATATATTTTTACAGAATATGCTTCAGCTTTTGTAGCTTTTACCTGTCTTTTGCATTTAGCACTTTTTTACTAAAGCATTTTTTAC
>LLEK01000080.1_pt1 | contig 17285 bp, 20 predicted proteins | sample 595821 | NCBI WGS metagenome assembly LLEK01 (sample SAMN02919311, study PRJNA255460) | bioreactor metagenome | biome: chemostat; feature: culture 2011_25.1; material: sediment; isolation source: day79 25degC chemostat 2011 inoculated with Wadden Sea sediment taken from... | place: Germany: Bremen ...
GATCAAGTTTATACTCAAATAGTTCTAATTGTTGTAATAAATCATTTATATAAACAGTTGGTAGTTTTATTTTATCTAAAAAAATTATTTTCATATGAAAATGATGTTTCAAATAATGAATGAGAAGTAAGGTTTTTTATATCATACTCTTGAGTTTTTAATGATAAGACATTTGTTCCTATTGCATTTAAAAATTTTAAATCTGTACCAAATATAATTTTATCTTTATCATTATAGTTTAGTAACTCAAAGTTATCACAAAGACTATTTGTAAGTGTTACTACGTATGATAAATCTTTTGATTTAAATATATTTAGTAATCTAAAAAATACTTTATTTATATGAATATATTGTACATGTTGATTTAAAAGTTTATATCTTAATACATTTGATATTGATTTTGTGATGTTATCAGTTTTTATCCAAGCAATTTCATTGTCTATGATATCTGGTTTAAAATCAACTATAATAGCAAAGGCACCTTTTTTTATAGCTTCTTGTGCTTTTTCATTATCTGTTGCAAAAAAGGCATCACCTTCATTGACTCTTGATATTTTAGTATGTATTTGTGTGATAAAAGATATTGCAGGGGAATTTAAAAGTTCCCCTTCAACTATATCTGTTAGTGCAGAGATTTGCAAGTTAGCTTACTTTTGTACCAGCAATTTTATTTTGTTCTGGTCTTAGAAGATGAAGTCCATTTTCATCACGAGCTGCAAGTAGCATCCCTTGACTTTCCATCCCCATTAGTTTAGCTGGTTTTAGATTTGCTACAACACAAGCTTGTGTTCCTACTAAATCCTCAGCTGAATAGAACTCTTTAATTCCAGCTACTATTTGTCTTAGGTTCTCTTCACCTACATCAACTTGTAGTTTTAGTAGTTTTTTAGACTTTGGAACCTCTTGGGCTTCTATGATTGTACCAATTTTTAAAGTTGTTTCGAAAAACTTATCTATAGTTATTAGGTTATCAGGTTCTTTTTGTTTTTGTTCTTGTTTTGAAGCTTCTTTTCGAGGTTTCTCTACAACTGATTCTGTTTTTTGAACTTCTGCTGTTGCTATTAGTTCCTCTTCTATTCTAGGGAATAGGGCATCTATTTTAGTAATAGTTGTATCTTCCATTATCCCTTTATTTTTAATAAGGTTTACATATGTTTGGTTATCTATAGTTATACCCAAAGATTGTGCTATTTTACCAATCTTTTCTGGCATTACTGAATCAAGCAGTAAAGATACTTTTGCCATGATATTTGAAATAAGAGCAACTAATGCCATAGCTTCTTCAAATCTTCCATCTTTCATCATTGCCCATGGTTCATAATCACCAATTGCTTTATTTGCAATAGTTAAAACTTTCCAAATCTCTTCAAGATATCTATTTATTTGCATATTGTATATTAAAGGTTCTGCTTTTTCTAATATTTTATGAACTTCATCTAACTCTTTTTGATGATGTTTAAGTACATCTTTACTTGTTACTTTAAAATCAAAGTATTTCCCACTCATACCACTAATTCTATTTAGTAAGTTTCCAAGGTCATTACCTAAGTCAGAATTTATTCTATCTATTAAAGCTCTTTGAGAAAAGTCTCCATCTTGTCCAAATGGTACTTCTCTTAACATAAAGTATCTAAATGAATCAAGACCGTAAGCATCAGCAACTTCTTTAGGGTCTATAACATTTCCTTTAGATTTACTCATCTTTTCACCATCTCTTGTCCACCAACCATGAGCAGCTATATGATCTGGAAGAGGTAATTCTAAAGACATAAGAAATGCTGGCCAGAAAATAGCATGGAATCTTAAAATATCTTTACCCATTAAGTGAATCTTTGCAGGCCAATATTTCATATTTTTTTCATCTGAACCATATCCTAAACCTGTTATATAGTTAAGTAAAGCATCAAGCCATACATACATAACATGTTTGTCATCATTCATAGATTCAGGTAATTTTACACCCCAATCAAAAGATGTTCTAGATATTGATAAATCATTTAAACCACTACTTACAAAGTTTACTATCTCTTTAGCTTTTGCTTTAGGAAGAATAAACTCTGGATTATTTTTATATAGTTCAAGTAGTTTATCTTCATAGTTTGATAATTTAAAAAAGTAACTTTCTTCTTTTACTACTGTTGTTGGTCTTCCACAATCAGGACAACCTTCTCCATCTATTAGTTGTTGTTCTGTGAAGAATGTTTCACAACTTACACAATAGTGACCTTCATAGTTACCTTTATAGATATCACCTTTATCAAACATCTTTTTAAATGCTTTTTGTACACCTGTTTTATGTTCTTCATCGGTGGTTCTTATAAATTTATCATAAGATATATCAAAATCATCCCAAAGTGTTTTAAATTTACCACTTATTTCATCTGAATATTCTTTTGGTGTTTTACCTTTTGCTTCTGCACTTGTAGCAATTTTTTGACCATGTTCATCAGTACCAGTTAAAAAGAAAGTATCATAACCAACTAGTCTACTATATCTAGCTAACATATCTGCAATAATTGTTGTGTAAGCATGACCAATATGTGCTACATCATTTACATAATATATAGGAGTTGTTATATATACTTTTTTACATGAATCCGACATTCTTTATTTCCTTGAGTTAAATAATTGTGTAATTTATAGTCGCGATTATAACTATTTAAATGTTATAAAGTGATGAAACAAGTATGATTTTATATGTTTTAAATTATAATATTAATACTACACATAATAATAGGAAAATATATGGATATAGAAACTATAGGGAAGTTACTTATTGATTTATCAAGAGTAACGATATTTGATAAATTAAATGATAAAACAACATTATCTAAAGACGAGTTTATAGAAAAGTTTCCAAATTTTAATAAAAATGCAGCTACATTCGTAACACTAACTAAAAATGGCAATTTAAGAGGTTGTATTGGTTCATTAGTTCCTCATACTACACTTTACGATGACTTAACAACAAATTCTTTAAAAGCAGCCTTTGAAGATCCTAGATTTGAACCACTTACAAAAGAAGAGTTCGATAATATAAAAATTGAAATTTCACTTATTAGTCCCATTGTAGAGGTAAAATATAAAGATTTTAAAGAATTAAAATCTAAAATAATACCAAATGAACATGGAGTAATACTAAAGCTTGGTTCTTTTCAATCAACATTTTTACCTCAAGTATGGGAAAGCTTACCTGATTTTGATATGTTTATGTATCACTTATATAAAAAAGCAGGTTTAGAGATGATTGAGCAAAATGAAGCTCCAAATATATTTACATATACTGTTGAGAAAATTATAGAGCAGTAATAATGCAGTTTTATAAACAAAGTACAAGTGAAGATAGACTCAAGTGTACTTTATGTGGACACTATTGTAATATAAAAAAAGATAGTGTTGGAATTTGTAAGGTAAATAAAAATACAGGTGAAAAAATAGAGTGTTTGGTATATGGATATCCAAATGCTATAAATATAGATCCAATAAAGAAAAAACCACTATATCATTTTCTTCCAGATACAAAAACATTTTCAATAGGTACAGTTGGATGTAATTTTAAATGTTCTTTTTGTCAAAACTGGCAACTTTCTCAAAGTAATGATATAAATAAACAAAATTATTATAGTCCAGAAGATATAGTAAAATTAGCAATACATTATAAATGTGAATCTATATCATATACATATAATGAACCAACAATCTTTTTCCCTTATATACAAGATATTGCCCAATTAGCACACCAAAAAGGTCTAAAAAATATCATGGTAACAAATGGTTTTGAATCAAAAGAGGTATCACAAACTATGGTAGGACTAATAGATGCCCTTAATGTGGATTTAAAATCATTTAAAAGCGAATATTACAAAAAGAATTTAGGTGGTAAATTAGATGTAATATTGGAAAATTTAAAATATTATGTAAAAAAGGGAATTCATACAGAGATAACTACATTAATAGTTCCAACTCATAATGATACAAAAGAGGAACTAACACAAATAGCTTCTTTTATAGCAAATGAATTAGGAGTAAATATCCCATGGCATGTATCTGCTTTTCATCCAGACTATAAAGAGTTGAATTTACCTAGAACTTCAATAGAAAGTTTAAAAATGGCTAGAGATATAGGTACTAATCTTGGAATAAGAAATATACATATAGGAAATGTAGGAGTTGTAGTATGAGTAGTAGAAAGTTAGCTGTAAATGGACAATTTTACCCAGATGATAAACAAGAGTTAGAAAAATATATAAATCATTTTAATAATGTATTAGATGAAAATAATATATCTATAGAACAAAACTTAGATACAAGAGCTATAATAGTACCACATGCAGGATATATTTATAGTGGCTTTACGGCAAATATAGCATATAAGTATATACCCAAAGATATAAAAAATATAATTGTAATAGGTCCTTCTCATAAGTTTGCATTTCAAGGTGCTAGTGTAGCAATGTATAATAAATATCCGACACCTTTTGGAGACTTGGAGATAAATACACAATTAAGCGATGAATTAATTAATAAATATGATTTTTTAGGTTTTAATGATGAGGTACACTGTGAACATTCAACTGAAACACAATTTCCATTTATAAAATATTATACTAAAGATATAAAAGTTGTAGAGATAGTTTATAGTCAATGTGATTATGAAAATATTTCTCAAACTATCAATTATCTAATAAGAGATAAAAATAATTTTATTGTTATAAGTACAGACCTTAGTCACTTTTATACTCAAACAGAAGCACAGAGAAAAGATAACATTTGTTTAAAATCAATACTTCAAAAAGATATCAATAGTCTTGAAAGTGGCTGTGAAGCTTGTGGTATGATTGGAATTAAAGCTATGTTAAGTAGTTCTAATTTCTTGAATTTACAGACTAAATTACTTGATTATAGAACAAGTGCTGATGTAACAAAAGATGAAAAAAGTGTAGTGGGATATAGTAGTTTTATGTTATACAAAGTAAAAAATAACTTATAAAAGATGAAAAAATACGCCAAAAAAGTCAAAAATTAATTATTTATAAAGTATAATCAAGAATGATATATAATATTTTATTAATTGATGAAAACGATTCTGCTAGTATAACAAAAAAATTTCTAGAGGGAATTGAAGATAAAAATGTGGTAACTGCAAGTGACCAAAGTACCTTATTAGCTGTTTTACAAGAAAATGATACACATATAATAATTATTAACACACAAGTAGTAGAGTTAAGTACTCTTTCAAGTATTTTTGATAAATCTAAATTAAGTTATGACTCAATACCAATACTTATTATTGGAAAGAGCGATCCTTTAAAAATCAATAGAACAAACTTATTGATATATGACTATATAGATATAGGCTTTGATAAAGATATTATTTTTAATAAAATAAGATTTTGCCAACAGTTATATAGAAAAGAGTTACAACACGAATCAAATATAAAAAAACTTCTATATATAGATGGTCTTACACAACTTCCTAATAGAGTAAAACTTATAAAAGATGTTCAAGATGACTCTATTGGTATAGATTCATTAGCTGTAATAGATATAAATTCATTTAAAGAGATAAATGATTTTTTTGGCCATAGAATTGGTGATAATGTTTTAAAATATATTGTAGATATTATTGATCATATGATTATTTTTGTAAAAGACAAAGTTACATTATATAAATTTTCTGCAGATGTGTATTGTCTTGCAAATCATGGGCTTTCTCACACTGACTTTGAAGATATAATAGTTTTTATTTTAGGATCAATTGAAGGTGAAATACTAAGAGAAGGTGAACATGAAATTGATATAAGAGCAACAGCTGGTATAACTTTTTCTCCTAAAAATAATAAACTTATCACAGCAGACTTAGCTTTACAATCTGCTAAAAAGCAAAATAAAGATTATCTTGTATTTTATGAAGAGCTAGATAATATAAGAGAATACCAAAACAATATGTTATGGACTAAAAAACTTAAAAAAGCTATGGATAAAGATAATATTATAGTATATTTTCAACCCCTTATAAACAATGAGACTTTGAGAGTTGATAAGTATGAGTGTTTAGTTCGAATGTATGATGAAGAAGAGGATAAGGTTATTTCACCTTTCTTTTTTCTTGATGTATCAAAAAAAGCTAATCAATATACCAATATTACAAAAATAGTTATTGAAAAATCATTTAGAGAGTTTGAAAATTTAGATTTTGAATTTTCTATAAATATATCATATGAAGATATTGACGATAAAAACTTTTTAAGTTTTATTGAAAGTAGGCTTAATAAATATAATGTAGCAAACAAAGTAGTTTGGGAAATACTTGAAGATGAAAGTGTTAAAAGCTATGATGTTTTACTAAATTTTATTAATAAAGTTAAAAAACTAGGTTGTAAAGTTGCTATTGATGATTTTGGTAGTGGTTATTCTAATTTTGAACATCTTCTTAAAATGGATGTGGATTATTTAAAAATAGATGCTTCTTTGGTAAAAAATGTAGTAACAGATGATAATAGTTATAAAGTTGTAAAAACTGTTATTGATTTTGCTAAGAGTTTAAATCTAAAAACAATAGCTGAATATGTTGAAAATGAAGATATATATAAAGTTACTAAAGAGTTAGGTGTTAACTATTCACAAGGTTACCATTTCTCGGCTCCTATTGCAAAACCTGACTTAAAACAGTTTTAGATTAACTTTTTTCTAAAAACTGTTTTATTTTATCTGATATTTCTTCTATAGAATTACTTGCATCAACAATTAATAAATCAATCTTTTTAGTTCCCATTGTATTTATCATATTTATGGCTTCTATCATTCTAGTTTGAATATCTAATAAGTATTGACTACCTCTTTTTTCTATACTATCTTGTTCTTTTTGTGATAGTCTATATTCTAATTCCTCTTTTGTTAATTGAAGAATTATAATCTTGTCAGGCATAGCACCATTTAAAGCCATTATGTTTAAAGATATAGCAATCTCTATAGGAGCAGTTTTAGCATACGCTATACCACTTAAAAAGCCTCTATCACTTATAACTATATCATCAGGGTGTTTCTTTACTATTTCAAAGCTATGTTCAGCTCTATCAGCTAAAAATAAAAACATCTCAGCAACTTTTGATTTTGCTTCACCATTTAGTACCATCTCTCTTAATTTTATACCTATATCTGTACCACCTGGTTCTTTTGTAAATATAGCTTCAGGATAGTTTTGTTTTAATATGTCTAACTGTGTTGATTTACCAGCTGTATCAATACCTTCTAATACTACATACATTATCTCTTTACCTCTTTTTTTATTTCAATTTTTAAATCTTCTATTATTTCGTTAGGAATTAAATGATCATATTGTCCATCAAACCTTATAAGCTCTCTTACTATAGAAGAACTAATAAAAGCATTTTCTAAAGACGGCATTAAAAACATTGTATCAAGATTTTTATCAAGTGAGCTATTTGCATATGACATTTGTAACTCAAATTCAAAGTCAGTGGTTGTTCTTAACCCTCTTATAATATTATATACATTTTTCTTTTTAGCAAAGTCCAACATGAGAGTATCAAAAGATTCAACAGATACGTTATTTATGTTAGAAATAGCTTTTTGTATAAGTTTTACTCGGGTATTAATGTTAAACATTGGTGATTTTGCACTAGAATCTGCTACAGCGATTATTATCTCGTCGTACACTTTTAAACCCCTTTTTAGTATATCCATATGTCCATTAGTTATAGGATCAAAAGTTCCACTATAGATTGCTCTTTTTTTATCTACTTTACTCAAGGTTATTCTCCCCATCTTTTATATAAGTTATGATCGATATCAAGTAAATCAAACCATTTACCAATAATAAACTCTTCCATCTCTTGTAATGTTTGTTGACCACTATAATATCCTAAAACAGGAGGTGCAACTATTACATCAAGACTTGATATCTTTGTCATGTTTTCTAATTGAATAGTATTATACGGCATCTCTCTTGGAGATATCACTATTTTTCTCTTTTCTTTAAGCATTACACTAAATGCTCTTGTTATTAGTGTATCTGTTATACCTATACTACATTTTGCTAATGTATTCATACTACAAGGTACAATTATCATTGCATCTGTTTTAAATGATCCAGAAGATACACAAGCACCTAAGTCTTCATCATTTAATATAGTTATGTTTGTTTTATTTGTAGGCACTTTATATTTTGTTGAGTTAAGTTCTTTTGATAAGGTATATTTTGCACTATTAGAGATAATAGCATACACCTCAATATCTTGGGGAATAAGCTCTAGTAGCTTTAATCCTAACTGTACTCCTGAAGCTCCTGTTATACCAACAACAAGCTTTTTTATATTTTTTGTTTGTTCCAAAACATAATACCTTCTTTTTTTAATACAAGATTTTAACAAAAAAGCACTTTTGAACAAATTTTCATATATAAATCAACAATTCTTAATATTAGTTTAAGTTAATATAGTGTAACATTTTGTATAAGAATTAATTTAATACTAATGAAAATTGTATTAATATTTTACTTTGAAATATACAAAATATATAAGGATATAATAATGAAAAAAGTTGTGAGTTTTATCAGGGTAAATAAAAATAACGATGAATATACAGATGCACAGGCGTTAGGAATAGCGAAATATCTAAAAGAGAATAAACTTCAATTAGATAAAAATATTGAAGTTGAAGTAAATGTTCCAGAGGAAGAAGATAACATTCACAAAATCTTAGAAACATGTAAAGAAGGTTGTGTTGTTGTTATTTACGATATAAATGTATTTGGTAGAACAACTGCTACAATTTTAGAGAATATAAAGTTTTTACTAGATCATAAAGTAAGAATAATTAGTGTATCTCAAAATTTAGATTTTATTAGTCGTGATGATATGCTTACTAAAATGATTTTAGGTGTTATTAGTATGACTATAGATTTAGAAAAAGATCTTATGAGTTTAAGAACAAAAGAAGCATTAACAGCTAAAAAACTTGATGGTGTTTGTTTAGGTAAACCAAAAGGTACAATTCAAAAATCAAAGTTCGATCAACAAAGAGATAAAATAGAGGAATTACTGTCAGTTGGATTAAGTGTTCGAAAAATTGCAAAAGTATTAGGATACAATAATCATATTGGCTTAAATAACTATGTTAAAAAGAGAAACATAAGAGAGGAAGTTTTTTCTGAAACTGTGTTGGCAAGTTAAATTTAAAATTAAATTTTCTTATAAAACTATGGATATGGATTAATTAAAGAAATTATTAAAGAAAATTAGGTTATAAATCCAGTAAATTTAAATTACAGGAATATTTAAAATGTCTTTAATGATAACAGATGAATGTATTGCTTGTGATGCTTGTAGAGAAGAGTGTCCAAACGAGGCTATAGAAGAAGGTGATCCAATATATATAATTGATTCAGATTTATGTACTGAATGTGTTGGAAGTTTTGATGAACCTCAGTGTATTGAAGTTTGTCCTGTTGATTGTATTGTTTTAGATCCAGACAATCAAGAAACAATGGAAGAATTACAGTTTAAATTCAATCAACTAGAAAAAGAAGAGTAAATGGCTAAAATAACAACCATCATCGACATTGGTTCAAATTCAATGAGAATGGTTGTTTTTAAAAAAACTAGTAGATTTGCTTTTCATTTAATAAATGAATCTAAATCTAAAGTAAAAATATCTGAAGGCTGTTATGAAAATAATGGCAATCTTCAAACTATCCCCATGAAAAGAGCATTTGATGCTTTAAAATCCTTTATTAATATTGCTAAGAACTTAAAATCAAGAAAAATACTATGTGTTGCTACCTCTGCATTAAGAGATGCACCAAATGCAAAAGAGTTTCTAAATAAAGTATCTAAAGAGCTTAAGTTAAATATAAAAGTTATTGATGGACCTAAAGAAGCTTATTATGGTGGAGTTGCAACTTTAAATTTAATTGATTGTGAAAACTTTACAACAGTTGATATTGGTGGTGGAAGTACAGAGTTTGCTTTTATAAAAGATAATAATATAATTGATACAGTTTCCTTAAATGTTGGTACAGTCAGAATTAGAGAATTGTTTTTTAAAAAAAATATAGACTTTGATAAAAATAATCTAAAAAGAGCCAAAGAGTATATTATTTCTCAACTTCAATCAATTAATATAAATTTACCTACTATTGTAGGTCTTGGCGGAACGGCTAGAGCTGTTAGTAGACTTATAATAAAAAAAGATAAATACCCTTTAAATATTCTTCATGGTTTTAAATATGAGGTTTCTAATAATATTGACCTTATGGATAAAATCATTAATGCTCAAAGTTGTAAAGAGTTAAAAGCACTAGGAGTGAGAAAAGATAGACTTGATACCATGGCAATAGGTACTTTTATATTTAGAACTATATTGGAATACTTTGAAGTAAAAGAAGTTATTACAAGTGGAGTAGGTGTAAGAGAAGGTGTATATTTAGCTGATATATTAAGAACGTCAAATCATAAATTTCCAGCAAATTTTAATGTAAGTATTAGGAGTTTACTTGATAGGTTTGTAGATGATCCTTTGCAAAGTGCATATTTAGGTAATAATGCGAAAAAAATATTTGATGTTTTAAAACCATTACATCAATTAGATGATAAATATAAATCAATTTTAGTTATTGCTTCAAAACTACGATTAATTGGTATATCTTTAAGTTTTTATAAAAAAGAACAACATAACTTTTGGTATATATTAAATGGATTAAATTATGGATTTACCCATGAAGATAAACTACTTATAGCAATAGTTTCAAAATTTACTAAGAGATCTTTGCCTAAAGAATCAGATATAGTAGAATTTAAAAATTTACTCCCTGATATAAAAGTTATACAATGGTTAAATTTTATGATGACATTAAATATAGTACTGAATACAGAATTCTCAAAAGATAAATTTGATTTTGTATTAGAAGATAATACTTTTTTAATAACATCAGAACAATCTTTATATTTAATTGCAAATGAAATAGAAAAACTAAAATCTCCTACAAAAATAGATATTAGGTTTAATTAAATGAAAATCTGTATTGTAAAATTATCTGCTATGGGTGATATTATCCATAGTATGGTAGCTTTACAATTTATAAAAAAACAAAACCCTAATTATCAAATTGATTGGATAGTCGAAGAATCTTTTCAAGGAATTTTACAGAATAACCCTCATATTGATAATATTTTAACAGTAAACCTAAAATCTATTAAAAAAAATAAATTAAAAATATTTGATCAAATAAAATTATTAAATAAATATGCTAAAAATAATTATGATATGGTTATCGATGCACAAGGTTTAATAAAGTCAGCAATAGTATCAAAAATAGTTGGTGGAAGAGTTGTCGGAAGTCTTATAACAGGTTTTGATGAAAATTCTATAAGGGAAAAAGTAGCTTGTTGGTTTTATGATAAAGAAGTTTTTATACCTTATGATAAAAATGTGATTGATAGGAATATAAAACTTATAGGAAAATCACTAAATATTGATATTACTAAAGAAGATATACTAAAAAAAGATAGTTTTTTATTTTCTAAAAATAACAGTAGTGAATTTAAAGATTATATTTTATTTGTTGTTGGTGCTTCAAGACCAAATAAAATGTACCCTAAAGAAAAGTTTTTAGAATTAGCTCAAAGATTAGATAGAAAAGTTGTAGTTATATGGGGGAATGAAGAAGAATATAAAATAGCCTTATGGTTAAATGAACAATCTGATTTAATAGAAGTTGCCCCTAAGTATAGTCTTGAAGAGTTAAAAAATGTAATTTCAAATGCAAAACTTGTTATAGGTGGAGATACAGGACCCACACACATGGCTTGGGCTTTAAATATACCATCTATCACAATATTTGGTAATACACCAGAATATAGAAATACATATATAACAAATATAAATCAAGTTGTAAAATCAGATTCAATAGTTGATCCACTAAAACTTGATAAAAATGATTTTTCAATTGAAGAGATAAAAGCTAGTCAAATTGCTGATATGGCTAAAGAATTGTTAAAGTAATTATAAATATGCTAAAATACGCGTGATTAATTATTTTATAAATTTTAACGAAGGGATATTTTGGATAAGGTATATTTATATTCATTTTATATATTTAGTTTTTTAATTAAATATACACCAAAAGTTATCTTAAAAGTTTTATTAAAAGCCTTTACGTGGAGTATTTATACTTTTGATAAAGAACATAAAAAAATAGCAAAAGTAAATTTAGATTTAGCATATGAAAATAATATTGATGAATTAGAAAAAGAAAATATTATTAAAAAATGCTATAAAAACTTAGTTTATACTCTTGTTGATTTTGTAAAAAACCAAGGTATAACAAAAGAAGAATTATTAAACAAAGTTACTTATAAAAATGAACAGTATATAAAAAAAGCTATAGAAAATAAAGAAAATATAATTATTCTAACAGCTCATTATGGAAATTGGGAACTATTAGGATTATCTATCTCTTCCAAATATATACCAATGACTACTGTAGGTAGAGAATTGGATTCTATATCTATGAATAAAATTCTAACAGCAAATAGAAAACAATTAGATATGGATGTTATTAGTAAACATGGTGCAATGAAAGGTATGATAAAAGCTTTAAAAAGTAATAGGGCAGTTGGTATTCTAGTAGATCAAAATACAAAAAACGAAGAGGGTATTTTGATAAATTTCTTTGGTAAAAAAGCAAGGCATACCCCAAGCGTAGCTTTATTAGCAAAAAAATTTAATGCAACTATAATTCCAACATTTATAACTACAAATGATCATGAAAATTATACGGTGGAATTTTATGAACCATTTAAATTTATAGATACAGATGATAAAGAGATTGATATATTAAATTGTGTGCAAAAACAGGCTGATATAACACAAATGGTAATAGAGAAGAAACCAGAAGAGTGGTTTTGGCTTCATAAACGTTGGAAAAACCAATATGAGTATCTTTATGAATAAATTATCAATTGTTATAATTACAAAAAATGAAGAAAGTTTTATAGAAGATGCTATAAAATCAGCAAGTTTTGCAGATGAAGTGTTGATATTAGATAGTGGTTCAACTGATGATACATGTAATATTGCAAAATCTCTTGGTGCTAAAGTTTATAATGAAAAGTGGCTGGGTTTTGGAGCACAAAAGAATAAAGCTATTGAACTAGCTTCTAATGATTGGGTATTTGTACTTGATAGTGATGAGAGAATTACAAAAGAACTCTCTCAAGAGATATTAGAAGTACTTAAAAATCCTAAAAATCATGCATACAGTGTACCTAGACTTAATAATTTTTTTGGCAAAGATATAAAAACTTGTGGCTTGTATCCTGATTATACAATTAGGTTATTTAATAGAACAAAAGGTAAATTTAATAATGTTGAAGTACATGAAAGTGTACAAATAGATACACCTATTAAAAACCTGAGCAATCATATGATACATTTAGCTTATGAATCTATAGATGAATTTATAACAAAACAAAATAGATATTCTAATTTAAATTATAAAAAAAGAATATTTTAAAAGCAATTATAAATCCATACTGGACTTTTTTTAAATTATATATAATAAAAAGAGGTTTTATGGATGGTTGGCATGGTTTTGTTATATCTAAACTATATGCACAATATACTTTTTGGAAATATATTAAATGAATAACAAGATAAATCCTAAAAAAATATTGATAATGAAATTTAGAAACATTGGAGATGTTCTTTTAACAACACCTTTAATAAAAAATTTAAAATTAAATTACCCTGATGCTTTAATTGATATTGCTGTTAATAAAGGTACTCAAGATATGGTTACTTTAAATCCAAATATTAATGAAGTAATAATATATGATAGAGAAAAAATAAAAAGATTATCATTGTTAAAAAAAATTATTGCAGAATTGAAATTTGTATTTTCTATTAGAAAAAAAAATATGATTTAATTATAAATACAACAAAAGGTGATAGAGGGGCTCAAATTGCTTTGTTAAGTGGCACTAATTTAAAAATAGGGTATCCTGGAAGTAAAAATATTCTAACTAAGAATGTTTTTGATATTTATCTTCCCTCTCAAGAGTTTAGACATACTATTGATATGGATTTAGATTCTATACGAAAATTGGACTTAAATATTGAAGAAAAGAAAGTTGAAATATTTTGGAATACTAAAGATGAAGAAAAAGTAGATAATATTTTAAAAGATAAAGCTATGATAAACTCTGATTTTATTCATATACATCCTGTTTCAAGATGGATGTTTAAATGTATTAATGATAAAACAATGGCTAGTATTATTGACTATTGTCAAAAGGAGCTTGATTTAAAAGTTGTTTTAACAGCAGCACCAGATAAAAAAGAAATTGAAAAGTTAAATAATATCATAGATTTATGTGAATCTAATCCAATTAATTTATCAGGAGAATTAACTTTAAAACAAACAGCTTGTTTAAATAAAAAGTCTAAGTTTTTTATAGGAGTGGATACTGCAATAATGCATATTAGTGCAGCAAATAATATTCCAGTTTTAGCTTTTTTTGGACCAAGTGGAGCAGATCATTGGGGACCTTGGGACAATAATATGTTAGAATCCCAATATAATACAAGACGCGGTTTTAGAGCTATGGGAAAACATAAAGTTATACAAGAAGATTGGGACTGTGTACCTTGTGGAAAAGATGGATGTAATGGTACAAAAATAAGTGACTGTTTAATGAGTCTTGATATTAATTTTATAAAAGAAAATATAAAGCAGATGAATAAATGATTAATATACTAGAAATGGAAAGTTCAAAAGGTTGGGGTGGTCAAGAAAAAAGAACTGTTCGACTTGTAAGTAATTTACCTAATGATGAATACAAAATTTTTTGGATGGTTGAAGAAAATAGTACTTTGTATAAAAGAAAAGACGAAATAAATGGAAAGTTTTTTACTACTAAATTAAATAAAATATATAATTTAAAAACAATTTTTAAATTATGTAAGTTTGTAAAAGAGAACAATATAAATATTATTTCAACACACTCAGGAAAAGATTCTTGGATAGGAAATATCGTAGGATTACTTACAAATACAAAAGTTATAAGAGTTCGACATCTAATAGTTCCTGGAAATCCTTTTAGTTATAATTTAGCTACAAAAGTTGTTACTGTAAGTAATCAAGTTAAAAAATACCTTTTAAGTATAGGTGTAAAAAAAGAAAAGCTAGTTAATATTTATACTGGAGTTGATACATTAAAATTTAATAATGAATTAACATATGATTTAAGAGAAGAATTAAAGTTATCAGATGATACTAAACTTATAGGTTCAGTTGCTGTACTTAGACGTGCAAAAAGACATAAAGAACTTATTGAAACATTTTCAAAGCTTAATTTTGATGTTAAATTAGTTATTGTTGGAGATGGTCCTCAAAAAGAGAATTTAACTAATTTAATTTATGAAAAAAAACTTCAAGATAGAGTAATAATGTTAGGACATAGGGATGATGTTGAAAAAATATTACCAAATTTTGATATTTTTTGTTTAGCTTCTGAACATGAAGCTTTAGGTACGAGCTTACTTGAAGCACAAAGCTGTGGAGTACCTGTAATAGCTTCTAATGTAGGTGGAATACCAGAAGCATTAGAAGAAGGAAAAACAGGCTACTTATTTGATGATTTTGATATGTTAGAAAAACAATTTAATGATATTTTGGCAAATGAAGAAAAGCTAAAGGAATTCAAATCAAATACACGAAAATTTATAATTAAAACTTTTTCTGTAGAAAAGATGGTTGAAGATACTAAAGAACTTTATAAAAAAACTATAGGATAAAAAATGAGTGTACCTGTACTTATGTTTCATCATGTATTAACAAAAGATAGTTTTATTGCAAGTAGTATAAAAGATTTTGATGAACAAATGAAATATTTGTATGAAAATGATTGGAAAACATTAACTAGTGATGAGTTTTATAATTTTAAAAAAGGGAAACTCAAACTGCCTAAAAAGTCTGTACTTATAACTTTTGACGATGGTTGGCGTGATAATTTTGTTTATGCATATCCTATATTAAAAAAATATAATCTTAATGCAGTGCTTTTTATAGTAACTCAATGGATAGATAAATCTTCTAGTGGTAAAAATTGTGAATATGTTGAAAAAAAACATAGTGAATGTAAAGAACTTGTTTCTACAAATCCAAGATCTGTATTATGTACTTGGGATGAATTAAAATTAATGAAAGATGTCTTTGATATCCATTCTCATACACATACACATAGAGATAAATATTTTTCAGATATAAGCTGGAAAGAAGATTTAATAAAATCAAAAAATCTTATTAAAGATAATTTAAACTTTGATGAACATTTCCTTTGTTGGCCAAGAGGAATTTATGATAAAAATCTTATAAAAGAAGCTAATAATGAAAAGTTTGATATACTATTTACTACTAAAAGAGGGATAAATCTCCCTGATAATAACTTAACAGAAATAAAAAGAATAGCTGTAAAAAAAGATGCAAGATGGTTAAAAAAGAATTTAGCTATTTTTTCAAATAGATTTTTAGGTTATATATATGCAAAGGTTAAACCTCAGTGATAGATATTCAAAATAAAAAGATACTTCTTGTTCGAAATGATAATGTAGGTGACTTAATATGTACTACACCAGCTATTGAAGCACTTAAAAAAAAATATCTAAATAATCAAATAGATATTGTTGTAAACTCATATAACTATGATGCTATATATAAAAATCCATTTGTTGATACAATATATTGTTACACAAAACCAAAACATAAAAAAAGCTTTGTAGATAAAATTAAAGCTGCACTAGGTAAATTAAAAATATTAATTGATATAAAAAAACAAGATTATGATGTCGTAGTTATATTTAGAAGTGGATATTCAAAATCAGCTGAACTTTTTTCAAATATTACTAATGCAGAATATAAAGTAGGTGTTAAAAATACAAAAGGAAAAGATAATTATAATATTCATATTCCAGTTGATAATAATAAACATGAGGTTGAATTTTGTTTTGATTGTTTGGAACCTTTTGGTATAAAATATAGTGATGAAAAAACTTTATATCATATATCTGATGAAATAATTAAAAAGTACGAACAATATAAAACTTATGTATTATTTCATATCTCATCAAGGATAAAAGAAAATAAATATAGTAAAGAAAATTTTAAAAAAGTAATTGATGAATTAAAGTATGATAATATATTGATAAGTGCTGAAACCAATAGATTTTGAGTTAGCACAATGGATTGATGATAATACAAAAGC
>LLEK01000081.1_pt1 | contig 17197 bp, 17 predicted proteins | sample 595821 | NCBI WGS metagenome assembly LLEK01 (sample SAMN02919311, study PRJNA255460) | bioreactor metagenome | biome: chemostat; feature: culture 2011_25.1; material: sediment; isolation source: day79 25degC chemostat 2011 inoculated with Wadden Sea sediment taken from... | place: Germany: Bremen ...
TCAAAAAAAGTATGATTATATTTTATTGGAAGAGATAAGTAAGTTGTATCTGCACCAATACCAACTTTTCTAGTTTCTCTTTTTGTTCTTATATCAAAAGATGAAGAGAGTTTGTTGAAAAATAGTTTATCACTATATTTATGAAAACCAATTGCAGGTATAGTTTGTATTACGTCATCATTATTATCTTTAGATAAATCATTATATAACTTAACATCTAAATCACCATAATATGAATCTGTGTTATAAAAGTATTTTAGTTTTGATTCTATAAACTTATCTGTATAATTATCTGCACTACCATCATATTTTGTATTAATATAATCAACATCATTCATATCTGTATATTCTATTTTTAAACCATCTGTATGATTACCTGATGAAAAAAGCTTTGTTCTATCATAATTTAAATTCCAACCATAATGTTTATCATTAACTAGTTTAGACTCTTCCTTATATTGAGCTTTTTCTTTAAAAATTCCACCTTCTAATTCAAGAAAAGAATATGCTGAATCTTTATATCTATATTTTAAAAAATGTCCATGACCTCTTTGTGTTCTTATTTGAGGAACATACTCAAAGTCATAATTTGCTTTTGGAGCATAAAACATTGGTTGAGCATAAATAAAACCCTCTTTGTTAGAATAACCTATAGTAGGAGATAATAACCCTGTTCTTCTAGTTCTATCTGTTGGAAATCCAAAATATGGAGTATATAATACAGGAACGTTTTTTATATAAAGTGTCGCACCATAAGCATTTATCCATTTTTTTGTAGTATTATAATCTCCACTTGAAAAATCAACACTCCAATCTGGATCTTGACAATCACAACTTGATAATGTTGATTTATTTAATATATAAGTATCTTTTGTAGTATTTGTTTCAGCTGAATTAAACCAAAGTTTACCTTTTTTATCAAATAGTAACATAGGTTTAATATTTCTTTTTTCTTCATTTAAGTCTACAAATAAATATTGAGAAAAACTAACTAAATCATCATCTTTTACAACACTAACATCGTCAAAAAGTTCTAATCTTGAATTTTCTTTATCATAAACTAACTTTTGAGCTGTTATATAAGAAGAAGGTGAATAAACTATAACATCCCCATGAGCTGTTATAATTCCATTTTTAGAATCTATCTGTTTTGCAATTATCTCAACATCTCTATCATTAAAAACTTTTGCAGATAATGATAAATTTAAGAAAATAAAAAGTAAAAGTGAGACTCTAAGCATTTACAACCAATGTTTTACCAAACCAATCATGTAATGTTTGTCTAGAGTTTGTAAAAAATGCAACAATAAAACCTATATAAAGAACCATTTCACTTATAATTCTTCCCCCTGATCTAAGTGCACTATTTAATAAACTAACTCTTCCATAGTTATCAAAATCAATAACTTTTATTTTTGATACAAACTTACCTATTGTTGCACCATAATACCAAATAAAAAATGTTTGATATATAAATTTTATAACAATTATTTGAAAAAATGCTGAATTCATTATAGCCATAGTAGCAATAAAGTCACCATTTGCAGCTGCAACATTATCCCATAACATTATTAATACCAATAATGTTATAGATAAATCATCTATAATAAAAGCTATTACTCTAGAACTCATTGATGCTAATTCTAAATTATCTGTATCTATTTGATTATCTTCCATACTACTAATTAGCCTTAAATATTTACTTTAAAGCTTGGTAAGCTATATCTGTTCTACACTTTTTACCAGCAAAATGTACCTGACCACATAAAGCATATGCTCTATCTCTAGCTATTTGAATATTATCTCCAAACCCAACACAAAGAAGTACCCTTCCTCCTGTTGCTAAAAGAGTATCTCCATCTCTAGATACTCCTGCATAAGATATATGAGAATTTTGTTTTAATTCTTCATCATGAATATCATCTACAATAATTTGAGCTGGTTCACTACTTGAATAAGGATAATTCTCACTTGCCATAACAACAGCGACTCCATATTGATCTTTTATTTTAATATCTAATTTGTCAAGTTGTTTAGTTGCACCTTTATAAAAAAGCTCACTAACTGGTGTTTCTAAAAGTGGCATAAGTATTTCACACTCAGGATCTCCAAATCTTACATTATACTCTAATATAATTGGTTCACCATCTACTACCATCACTCCTATAAAAAGAACACCTTCAAAAGGAGCACCCTCTTTTTTCATACCTTCAAGTGTAGGTTTAATAACTCTTTGTTCTACTTTTTTATAGATATCATCATTTACAAGTGGTGTTGGAGCATAAGCACCCATACCACCTGTATTTGGTCCAGTATCCCCATCCCCGACTCTTTTATGATCTTGAGCTGCTGGTAATACAACATAATTATCACCATCACATATTGCAAAAATAGATAGTTCATATCCATCTAAATATTCTTCTACAACTACTTTTGCTCCAGCTTCCCCAAAACTTTGTCCACTCAACATACCATCAACTGCTTGTTTAGCTTCATCTTTTGAAGTTGCTATAATTACACCTTTCCCAGCACAAAGTCCATCTGCTTTAACTACAATTAGCGTTTTAGTCATACTATCTATAAAATTATTTGCTTCATCTTTTGAACTTGTTTCAATAAATGCTGCTGTTGGTATGTTATATTTTTTTAGTATATTTTTCATATATACTTTACTTCCCTCAAGTTGAGCTGCTGCTTGTGAAGGACCAAAAATAGTTAAACCATTCTCTTTAAATATATCAACAACACCATCTACTAATGGTTGTTCAGGACCAACTATAGTAAGTTCTATATTATTATCTTTTGCCCATTGTGCTAATTGTTTATAATCTTTTATATTTATATTTGCACCTAAGCTATCTGTTGCACCATTTCCTGGACAAAAAGTTATATTGTGATTTTCATTTTCTTTAGATATTGCAAGTCCAATAGAGTACTCTCTACCACCACTTCCAAGAATTAAGATGTTCATTTGTATTTTCCCTTAGTATATAAATCAAGATAGCCGTTAACCTTAAGGTGGCCCTAAAAGCCAAAGTGCTACAGTTAAGAATGCAACTTTAGGAACTTAAATACCTTCTTTAACCAAAAGAGGTAAGAGCTACACACCATTGCAGTTACAATTAACCGTATAAAAACAGTATCGGACCCAAAATATAAAGGTAAATCCCGAACTATCTAGAATTATAATATTATAACAAGTGTTTAATTAAAATCATCATTAGAAAGGATGATTTTTATATCTTCAAGGGATAATTTATATGATTTTTTGAAAATATATTTAATATACTTTGTTTCAGAAGCAGTAAAACCTTTTGGGTCTTTATTAGAAACAATTAGTTGTTCATCGACTATCTCTAGCTTTTTTAATTTATCATTGTTTATTTTTAAATAATAAATCAAAGAATATCTATTTTGAGTTTGTTCAATGGTAACAATAATTTGATCATCTTGAATATTTTGTAATGGTATATCTTCAGATATTGATGTGATATTTAGATATTTTAATAATCTAACAAAAATATCACTATTCATATGTCCTATATAAAACTTACTATATACCTCAAAATATTTTTGTATTTTTTTTGTTTTTAAAAACTTAGAATCAATTATGTTTTTTTTATCTTTTCTTACTGTTTTTAATATCCATAAAATATTATCAAAATATTTAAATGGTGCTATATTTATATTTTTAGAATGTATTAATTTTTTATCTTTATATGTTTTAAAATGTTTTGATTTCTTATTATTGTTATGTATTAAATCATCAATTAATTTTTCATTACTTAAAGGTTTTGTCACCCAGACTTTACAATAATTTGGAAATACATTAACTCCCATAGCACCTTGGCTTAAAACTATCAATGCTTTAACTTTTAACTTTGGAAATAAAAGTTCTAAAAGAGCTTTCTTTTTCTTTAATCTTTTTCTTAAACTTGTAGTTGTTTTTACTATTGTACTTTCTACAAAACATACACTATCTTTTGTAAAAAATAAAGCATCAAATTCAGTTACATCTTTATAACCTGCTTTATAAACAATTTGAGAATTTTTATCAATCATTAAACCATTCTTTAAATTTTCATAATTGTTTTGATGAGGGCCTTTTAGAACAAAAGAAACTATATCATTATTATTTAAAGCATATTGTAGTAAAAGTTCATAAATAATATTTTCAAATACTTCACCTATAAAACTGCTATAAGTACTTATATAATGTGGATCTTCTTTATTGGCATTTGTTTTTTGTAATTTTTGTAAATATTTATTATGATAAGTATAAAAATACAAATTATCTATACAAGAAGATGTGTTTAAATATTTAATATCATTAGATAATTTTAGAAATTCGTTATTAGACATATTGGTATCATAGCTGATTCTTCCTTTATATATTGTAATCAATTTGTAAGAAAAATAGGATATAATAGATTTAACAATAAAACTTATAAGGATTGTTGATGGGTGCAGATAGAAATATTATCAAAGAAGAATTTAAAGACGATGAAGAGATAGACACGTATAAAAATGAGAAACATAAACCTAATAATTTTGATAGGAAAAGAAAACAATTAAAACAAAAAGGTAAGAAAATTCAAATTTGGGTAAAAAAAGAAACCCTTGAATATGGAAAAGAACTTGCTCAACTTCAAATAGAGTTACTAAAACTTCAAAATCATGTAAAAGAAACGGGATTAAAGATTCTTATGATTTTTGAAGGTAGAGATGCTGCTGGAAAAGGTGGTACTATAAAAAGAATTACAGAACACCTAAATCCTAGGGGTGCAAGAGTTGTTGCCTTAGAAAAACCAAGTGATACAGAAAAAACACAATGGTATTTTCAAAGATATACTAAACACTTACCAAGTGCTGGTGAAATTGTACTATTTGATAGAAGTTGGTATAACAGAGGTGGAGTTGAACCAGTTATGAACTTTTGTACACATGAAGAGCATCATGAGTTTTTAAGAGAAGTACCACAATTTGAAGATATGCTTGTAAAATCAGGCATCACATTATTAAAATTTTACTTTTCTGTTTCAAAAGAGGAACAAAATAGAAGATTTAAAAAAAGAGAAAATGATCCTTTAAAACAATATAAACTAAGCCCTGTAGATAAAGAATCTCAAATGCTATGGGATAAATACACTATAGCAAAATTCTCTATGCTTATGGCGTCAAATACAGATGCTTGTCCTTGGACAATTGTTAGAAGTGACAATAAAAAGAAAGCTAGAATAAATTGTATTAAACATATTTTAAATAGAGTTGATTATCCAGATCAAACAAAAAAAAGATATACAAAAGAAGACCCAACTGTTATTACAAATGGTGCACAGGAGATTGAAATAATGGAAGCACAAAATACATTCGCTAAGGTACTATAAATGAATTTAAACGATTTTGAACGAACAAAACACGTAGGACTATATAAGTCAAAGGTTTCACATCCAACATTTGGGAGAAAATATGTTGCAAGATTTCAACTAAATAAAAAAAGATATATGAAAGTTTTAGGTTATGATAAAGCAGATAACTTAACTGACTTAAAAGCATATGGATTATTAGAAGATTATAAAAGTGATATTAAAAATGATAATAACAAACCTATAAAAAAGGGTACAGAAGTTATTAAAAAACCCAAAAAAACTGAAGTTAAAAAATCAAATATAGATTGTGAAAATGAAAATAAAAAAATAAAAAGACTAAATGAAGAAAATAATATATTAAAAACAATACTAGGAGACTATAAATCAGTTGATTTAGAAACACTTCAAGAGGGTATTCAAAAAGTATATGATAATGCTCAAATGCAACAATATCAAATAGAACTTATCAAAATGCAAAACTATCTTGAAAAATCTGGTAAGAAAATGATTATACTTTTTGAAGGAAGAGATGCTTCTGGAAAAGGTGGAGCTATAAGAAGAATGACTAGATACATGAATGCTAGACACTACAGAATAGTTGCTCTTGGTAAACCAACAGAAACACAAAAAGGACAATGGTTCTTCCAAAAGTATATAGAGCATTTTCCTACAGGTGGAGAAGTTGTGCTATTTGATAGAAGTTGGTACAACAGAGCCATGGTAGAGCCTGTATTTGGTTTTTGTTCAGATCATCAATATGAGATATTTATGGAAGATGTTGTAAATTTTGAACATGACCTTGTTCGACAAGATATAATTCTAGTAAAACTTTATTTTAGTGTTTCAAAAGCTGAACAGTTAGCAAGATTTGAGAGTAGAAGAATAAATCCTTTAAAACAATGGAAACTAAGTGAAGTTGATCTTCAAGCACAAGATTTATGGGATGAGTTCAGTGAAAAAAAATATGAAATGTTAAAAAGAACTCACTCAAGAAGTGCCCCATGGAATATAGTAAGAAGTGATAATAAACATCTTGCAAGAATGGAAGCTATTAAAATTGTTCTAAATAGTGTTGATTATGATGAAAGAAACTATTCACTTAACTTTGAACATGACGATGAAGTAAATATTTCAGTACAAAAAGAGTTATCAAGAATGAGAAAAAGAAGAGATTACTAATCTTCTTCTTTTTTATTTTATATTTACTTTAATATAATCTTCTAACTTAGACTCGCTTATTTCTCCAATAAATTTTTCAATAAAAAATCCATCTTTCGAATAAAGAAAAGACTCTGGAATCATTTTAATATCATCAAAAGCTTTAGCCAATTTAAAGTTTTCTTCCCCTACTGTTATAGGGAAATTAACATTATACTTTCTCAGAAAAGCATCTAACTCTTTTGAACTAGTTTTTTTATCAAACAACACTCCAATAATGATAAAATCATCTTTATATTTTTCTTGAAGTTTAACAAAACTAGGCATCTCTTTTATACAAGGTTTACACCAAGGAGCCCAGAAGTTAAGCATGACAACTTTACCATTGAGTTCTTTAGAAAACATAACATTATTTGAAACTTCAAAAGTTATCTTTTTTCCAGTAGTTGTAGTTAATGTATACTTTTTTATTTGAGAAATCTCTTTTTTCTCTTTCTTAGTTATACTTTGTGTTATCTCTTGTGCTTTATGTGGTTTAGAATCACAAGCTGTAAATAATAATACAAAGCCAGATAAAAAAATAGCTAATTTTATTTTCATAAGTATTCCTATTTTATAGCTCAGATTCTATTAAATTAATCAGATTCTCAAGTCCAAAGTTCTGTAAAGGTTTACCATTTACAATATATCCAGGTGTTTTATTTACTCCTAGTTTTTTTGCATCTGCTAAATCTTGTCTAATTATCTCATCAGCTTTAGGGTCATTCATAAAATCAGCAAGCTTTTTCATATTTAATCCTTCAATTTTTACTAACATACCCCAAAGAATATTAGGTTTAACCTCATGATGTTGTATCCAATACTTTTGAGTTGAGAACATAAACTCTAGTACTTCCATAAATTTACCTTGTTCTCTAGCACCCTCTAACATCTTAACTGCATAGTTAGAGTTTTTATGAAATGGTGCATATCTTAAAACCAATTTTACATTTCCATCATTGTTTTTTAAAATGTCTTTGACATGTTTATGATAAATAGCACAAGTTTCACATGCTGGATCAAAAAACTCTACTAATTGAACCTTTGCATTTTTATCTCCTACAACATAAGAGTATGGTCTTTGAAATAATAAAGCTTCCTCTTTAGCTAATTTAATTGACTTTTGAGTTTGTGCATTGTTATAAGCATATCCTCCACCAATAAAGATTGCTATTAATACAACAATCGAAATTAAAATTACTTTTTTATTTTGCATTTTTTATTTCCTTTTTTCCTAAAAATAATAATATAAATAGCATTAAATATGCCACAAGTGATAAAAATGGGATAGTTATAAACCCAAACCAACTTATATACTCAGTAGAACAAGGTATACCACTAGCACAAGGTACTGCTGATTCTGGAATAATACCAAACATTAAAAGATTATGATATATTGAAAGAACTAAACCTGTAATAACTACAGGAATAGAGTATTTAAATAATTTCTCATCTGGGTATAATAAATTAACTAAAAAAATTAAAACTAAAGGATACATAAATATTCTTTGATACCAACACATAGAACATGGAACAAATCCCATCACTTCACTAAAAAACAAACTACCTAAAGTTGCAATACTAGCAATCATAAAACACAAAAAAACAATATTTGTGCCAATTAAAAAATTTTTATTCATAAAATACCTTTAAAAATTTTGGTAAAATAGTTTTTACCATAAAATCACTTATTATCTAAGTTAGCATTTTAATTAATTAAATCTTATAAGCTTCTATAAATAATTATTATATTACTATTTTTTTAGCCTATATGAAGTAATAAGTATAAATAAAGTCCTCTCTAACTCCTAATATAGTATCATACCTTTTTTACAATACCCAAGGAATAATTAAATACACTATGGCACTTATAGACCTACAAAAAATAAATAAACAATATGATATAAAAATTATTTTAAAAGATGTAAACTTTACTTTACAAGAATCTCAAAGAGTTGCTATCATTGGTCAAAATGGTCAAGGTAAATCTACGTTTATGAAAATTATCACTAAAGATATTGAACCAGATAGTGGAGAAATTGCTGTAGATAAATCTATAAAAATAGAGATGTTAGATCAACAACCTAAATTTAAAATAGGACTAACAGTAAGAGATGCAATTGAAGAACAATTAGTTGAACTAAAAGCAGCCCAAAAAGAATATGATGAAGTATCTCAACTTCTTGCAACTGATTATGAAAATGAAGAACTTATAGAAAAACAAGCAAGTTTAACAACTTATTTAGATCATCATAATGCTTGGGATTTAGACAATAAAATACAAAGAGTTCTTCAAGAATTTGATTTAAAAGAGTATGAATATAAAGATGTATCTTTATTAAGTGGAGGAGAACAACGTCGTGTTGGTCTTGCTGGACTTATTTTAAAAAAACCAGATATATTACTCTTAGATGAGCCTACAAATCATCTTGATGTTTATATGGTAGAATTTTTAGAAACTATTCTTTTAAAAGAAAATTTTACTTTACTTTTTATATCACATGATAGATACTTTTTAGATAATGTTGCTACAAATATTATAGAAATAGAAAATGGTTCTCTTACTAAATATAAAGGTGGTTATAAAGACTATCTTTTACAAAAAGAACAAAATTTATTACATCTACAAAAAGAACATGATAATTTAGTAAGTAAACTTAGAGATGAAGCTCACTGGATGCAACATGGAGTAACAGCTAGAAGAAAAAGAAATGTTTTAAGAAAAGATAATTACTTTAAACTAAAAGAGCAAGTTAAATCAAACCCTGCAAAAATAAATAAAATGAAATTAGATATTCAAAGGGAACAAAAGTCATTTAATAGTAGTGAAACTAAAAATAAAAAAAAGATGCTTTTTGAACTTGATAATGTATATTTAACTCTTGGGAATAAACCTTTGATAAAAGACTTTACAACAAGAATTTTACAAAAAGACACTATAGCAATTGTAGGTCCAAATGGTAGTGGAAAATCTACAATTTTAAAAGTATTTTTAGAACGATTGAAAATTGACAAAGGAAGTTTTAAAAAAGGCGATTTTAAAGTTGGATATTTTGACCAACATAGAGAGATGTTAAGAGAAGATCAAACAATTATGCATCAGTTTTGTCCAAATGGTGGAGATAGAGTTGAATTAAATGATGGTAGGAATATGCATGTATATGGATACTTAAAAAACTTTTTATTTCCAAAAGAATATTTAGATAAAAAAGTTGGTGTTCTAAGTGGTGGTGAAAAAAATAGAATTGCACTAGCCCTACTTTTTACTAAAAAATTTGATGTTTTAATTATGGATGAACCAACAAATGATTTAGATATTCCTACTATTAATATATTAGAACAATACCTAGCTAATTTTCAAGGTGCATTAATATTTGTAAGCCATGATAGATATTTTGTAGATAAGATTGCAAAAAAACTTTATATTTTTAAAGGCAATGGAGTACTTGAAGAAAGTTATCAAAAATACAGTGAATATCTAGAAGATGAAAAAGATGAAAAGTATGTTCAAGAGATGGAAAAACAAAATATACAACCTCAAATAAAAGAGAGTGAAGAAATTCAGCAAGATATATCAAAAATAAAACAAAATTAACTTATAATGATAAAAGAGACTATGAAAGCTTACCCTTAGAGATTGAAGAACTTGAACAAAAGATCCAAGAGCTAAATAATTGTATAATGGATCCTAAATGTTATGAACAAAAAGGATTAGTAGCTATTAGTCAAGAGTTAGATAATACAAATAAAAAATATGAAGAAAAAGTTGAAAAGTTTCTAGAATTAGAAGAACTTATAGAGAGTTTTAATTAAAGTTTTTTTGGATAGAATCTGCTTTAATAACAAAGAAGGTTTATAGTTAGTGAATAATAAATTTAATTATACAGAGATTAGTGATGATTGTATCAAATGTGGTAAGTGTAAAACTACCTGTACAATTTTTAATGTCAACCAAGATGAAACAACATCTCCAAGGGGTTTTATAGACTTACTTGGTGCTTATAAAAGAGGTGAGTTAGAATTAGATAAAACAGCAAAAGATATATTTGAAAGCTGTTTTTTATGTACAAATTGTGTTGAAGCATGTCCAAATGACTTACCAACAGATATGATTATAGAACAAGTTAGAGCAGATATTGCTAAAAAATATGGTATTGCTTGGTATAAAAGAGCCTTTTTCTTTTTACTTAGACATCGAACTATCATGGATATTATGGCAAAAATGGGATGGGTTTTTCAAACATGTGGATTAAAAATCAATTCAAATAAACAAAGTGGTAAATTTAGATTAAATCTTCCAATAGAGATGATAAAAGATAGAAGCTTACCTTTTGCAGATAAAAAATCATTTTTAAATACTTACCCAGAAAATATAATCAATCATAAAGAAGAAAAAGAGATAAAAAAAGTTGCTATATTTATAGGTTGTATGGGTAACTATGCATATACAAATATAGGTAAAAGTTTATTAAAAATTTTAGAAAAACTAGAAATAGACGCTTTCATACCAAAAAAACAACTATGTTGTGGAGCACCTGCTTATTTTACAGGAGATTTTGATACAGTTGATTATCTTGTAAAGAAAAATATTGAATATTTTGAAACTTTTATTGATGATGTTGATGCTATTATTATCCCTGAAGCTACTTGTAGTGCTATGGTAAATACAGACTGGGAACATTTTTTACATAATCAGCCCCAGTGGAAACAAAGAGCTAAAAAAATAGCACCAAAAGTAATCATGGCTACAAAATGGCTAGAAAATAATACTCAACTAATAAATTTACTTAAAAATAATGGTAAAAACATGACAGATATAGTTACATACCACGATCCTTGTCATGCAAAAAAAATGCAAGGGGTATTTAAAGAACCTAGAAATTTAATAGAGCAAAATTATCAAGTTGATGAGATGAGTGATCCAAATGAATGTTGTGGTTTTGGTGGAGTTACTATGCAAAGTGAAAAATACCATATAGCAAAAGCTGTTGGAGTTAAAAAAGCAGCCATGATAAATAAAACAAAAGCAAATATAGTAAGTGCTGAATGTAGTGCCTGTCGTATGCAAATTACTGATAGTCTAGGTAGAACTAAAAGTGATGTTGTATTTAAAAATCCAATTGAATTAATAGCCCAAGCATTAGAAGATTAATATGGAATATTGGCAAAATATATACACTCATTTTAATCCAGTAGCATTTAATATTGGAACTGTCGCTGTACATTGGTATGGACTAATGTACGCTTTAGCATTAATAAGTGCAATATATATTGCTCACTGGTTTGTAAAAAAAAGATAATTTAGATATATCAAAAGATGCTCTTGATAGTTATATTTGGTGGATAGAAATAGGTGTAATTTTAGGAGCTAGACTTGGTTATATATTATTTTATGATCCAAATACAATGTACTATTTAACTAACCCTTGGCAAATATTCAATCCATTTAACTCTAATGGTGAATTTATAGGAATCTCAGGTATGAGTTATCATGGAGCAACTATAGGTTTTATAATAGCTTCAATTCTTTGGTCTAGAAAACATAAAATATCATTTTGGTTTATGGTTGATTTAGCAACTCTTTCTATCCCGTTAGCTTATGTATTTGGTCGTATTGGAAATTTCTTAAATAAAGAGCTTATAGGACGTGTTACAGAACAACCTTGGGGAATATACGTAGATGGTGTATTAAGACATCCTTCTGCAATATATGAAGCTATTTTAGAGGGTATTGTTATATTTGTTATTCTTTATGCTTTAAGAAAAAGAAAACAATTTGAAGGACAACTTGCTATTTTATATGTAATTCTTTACTCTATTACTAGAAGTATTGCTGAAATTTTTAGACAACCAGATGTTCAACTTGGGTTTTTATATGGAACAGACTGGTTAACTATGGGAATGCTTATCTCTTTTATATTTGCAGTTATGTGTAGCGGATTATATATTTATATTTTAAAAATGAAAGTTAATTCTTAAGAGAGGTTATTGTTCAGTATCTTGAACGTAACCCATTTTTATAGCTTCGTCTTCTATCTTATTTTTTAGAAGATCTAATCTCCAATTGTGTCTTGAAGCAAACTCCTCAATCTCTTTTTCTCTCTCTTCTTTGTTACAAAATACATAAATCCTTTTTAAAAATAATTTAGGTATTTGGATAGCTATAAGTTGAAAATAATTCTCCTTACAATTTCTTGAGCAAAATGCTTTACTCATAGCTATCTTTTTTTTACAAAAAGGGCAATGTGACATATTTTATAATCCTTCTATCTTTTTACTGGTACTAATTTATAATATTCTGCATTTGTAACATCTTGCATATATTTAGGGTCTGTTTCGTGTAAGGCAATGATTTGTATCTCTTGCCCATAAAGTAACCAACCTCTAGTTTCGTCATCTTCTAGTACACCTAAAGAAAACATCTCTACTAGTTCATCTTTAGATACAATTTGTTCTTCCATAATATTCCCTACTTTAACGTATCTATTTGATAACCTGCTGATGAACTATTTCTAATAATTCCATAATAAGTTTTATTTCTGATTTTATTAATTACATTTCTCATTGTAAAAATACTCATCTTCTTATCTTTCCACACGTTCTTTTTAATATCTTCATATCCAATGATTTTATCACTATTATCTAATAACAATTTTAATACTTGAAATTCAAATTTGGTAAAAGATATTTCACCAAAACTATCATAGAATCTTTCTCTATATGAATCATAGTATATATCATTATCTAAACATATTTTATCAACCCTTTTTGATTGATTTAATGCCATAATAAGAGATAGTCTTAAATCTTCATAGTTTATATTCTTTGATATTATCGAATAAGAACCAGCATTGATACAAGCCACAATATTTTTCTCTGTTTGCTCACCTAAAGCTACTATTTTTGGTAATAAAGGTTTAGATATTCTTATTTTATTCATAATATCTAAAGCATTCTCAAAATCAAAATCAATCAATAAGATATCATACATTTTATCCAAAATAGATTCGTCATAACTATCTGCAAATGTCAATTCTTTATTTTCTTTAAGATTCTTAAAAATATCATCTTTGAATTGAGCATTATTTGTTATACATAAAATAGTCATATTACTAAGTTTACGTAATTTTTTTAACATTATCATCCTCTATAAAAGTTATTTTTTGTAATTGTATCAAAAAAAATTATTTTTGTCAAAAGTCATAAATAAAAGTTATTATTTTAGCTGTGACCAATTGTCACCAATTGATACACTAACTTTTAAGGGTACTTCTAATTTATATATCGTTTCCATTATCTCAACTAGTGTAGGAATAGTAGATTCTATATACTCTTCTTTAACTTCAAATATCAATTCATCATGTATTTGAAGTAACATTTTTACATCTTTATTATTTTTAAATTTTTGTTCTATTTTATTCATAGAAAGTTTAATAAGATCCGAAGCACTTCCTTGGAAAACTGTATTTACAGATTCTCTTTGATATGTTGCTTGCATCATACCATTAGCATTTTCAAAATCAAATCTTCTTTTTCTACCTGTTAATGTTTTTACATAACCATTTTGTACTGCATCATCTTGAATAGTTTGCATATAATCTTTTACAGTACTAAAACTTTGGAAATAACTATCTATATATGTTTTTGCTTCTTTTGCTGGTATTCCTAGTTGATCTCCTAGTTTTCTACTTCCCATACCATATAAAAGTCCAAAGTTAATTGATTTTGCTATATTTCTTTTATTAGGAGCTTCATCTTCTCCAAATATTTTTATAGCAGTTTGTAAGTGAATATCTTTATCTTGAACAAAAGCTTCAACTAGTGCTGGGTCTTTACTATAATGAGCAAGTAACCTAAGCTCAATTTGAGAATAATCAATACCAACTAATTTATAACCATCTCTTGCTATAAAAGCTTGTCGTATTTGTCTTCCTGATTCTGTTCTTACTGGTATATTTTGAAGATTTGGGTTTTTACTACTTAATCTTCCTGTTGCTGTTCCTGTTTGAATAAATGATGTATAAACAGTATTATTCTTATCCTTACTTGCTAATTGAAGTAAAGGTTCAATATAAGTTGAATGAAGTTTAAAAGCTTCTCTATATTCTAATATTTTTTCAATTATTATATGTTCACCTTTTAACTTAAAAAGGGTTTGTTCATTAGTACTATAACCTGTTTTTGTTTTTTTAGGTGCTGTTAATCCAAGATTATCAAATAATACAACTCCTAATTGTTTAGGAGAATTTATATTAAACTCTTCTTCTGCAATTTCATAAATATTTTTAGTTAAATTAGCTAAATAATCTTTACTTTTAGTTTTTAATTGTTCTAAAAACTCAACATCTAATTTAACTCCCCTATTTTCCATATTATTAAGTACTTCTATAAAAGGAAATTCTATCCTTTTAGCTATTTGCATTAAATACTCTTCATCACCATTTTTAAACTCTTCAAGTATTTTATAATAAAGTTTTAAAGTGATAAAAGCATCTTCACTAGCATATTTACAAGCATCTTCTAAGGCAACATTAGAAAAGTCTTCACTTTTTTTAACAACATCTTTATATGCTATTGTTTCATACCCATTAAATAATCTTGAAGCTAGTTTATCCATACCAACTTGTTTATCACTGTCCATTAACCAAGCCATTATCATAGTATCTGCAAATAATTTCAAATCAATATGAAAGTTATTTTTCACAACTTGCATATCATATTTAAAATTTTGTAAAATTAATTTATGTTTATTTAAAATATCAATAGCTTTTTTTGCAACATCTTTACTTATTTGTTCTGGAACTCCTAGATAAAAATGCCCTATAGGTGCATAATATGCTTTATTTTCTTCATAACAAAAAGAAAAACCTACAATAGAAGCGTTTTTTGCATCTATAGAAGTTGTTTCTGTATCAAAAGCAACTATAGAACCTCTAGGGATAGAATTAACCACTTCAAGTAGTTTTGCTTCATCATTTAAAAGAATATATTCACATTCAAGTTTTTCATCTTTTTTTCTTTCAACTATTTTAGAAGCATCATAACCTTCTGGTATTTGAGTTTTATAATTTAATCCATCTTTATGAACCTTATCAACAATTCGATTCATATCATAATCTACTAAAAGATTAGCTATTTTTAATATTGGATTTTCTTTTGGTAACTCTAACTTTTCTAAATCTCCAACATCATCTATACAATGAGCATCATTATGTAAAGATACAAGTTGTTTACTTATATAAGCCATCTCTTTACCCTCAATCAATAACTTCTGCCATCTTGGTTTTTCTATATTTTCTATATTTTCATAAATTCCATCAAGAGTATCAAATTGAGCAATAAGAGCAGAAGCTGTTTTAGCTCCAACCCCTTTAACACCTGGTACATTATCAGCACTATCCCCTAAAAGAGATTGATAATCGGTAAACTGTCTTGGATATACACCGTATTTTTCAAAACAATTTTCATCTGATATAATTTTCTTTTTCATAGGGTCAAACATATACACATCGCCATTAATTAGCTGATATAAATCTTTATCATGACTTACAATTCTTACATTTAGCCCTTTTTCATGGGCATCATGAGCTAATGAAGCTACGATATCATCAGCCTCATATCCTATTTTTGCAGCAGTTTGAAATCCCATTTTTTCTATAAAATTAATAGCAATAGGAAGTTGAGCTTTTAAATCTTCAGGAGCATCTGGTCTATGTGCTTTATATTGAGGATATATCTCATTTCTAAAGGTATTACCTTTACTATCTAAAGCAAATACTAAATAGTCAGTTTGAAAATCTTTACCTATACTACTTACAAAATTCATAAAACCAGTAAGCATTCCTGTTGGGAAACCTGTTTTTGATTTTAATGGAGGAAGTGCAAAGTAACTTCTAAATAGAAATCCAAATGTATCAATTATAGTTATAGTTTTTTTATTATTATCCATGATTAGTCCTTTTTTATATACCAAATATCTCTTTTAATCTTTTTTGATGTAATTGTTTATTTTTTTCATCATTACTTGTTATATCTAGTTTTTTATTTTCTTTATTTTTATTTGTTTTAAATTGTTCTAAATTTAATAAAATACTTTTAGTATGTTTTGCTTCTAATATATCTAGTTGTGATAGTTTATCTCTAATATAAGTCAAATCTTTTGACTTTGGTACTATATATGGAGTAACTATAACTACTAGATTTATTTTATCATTTATATCGTAATTATTTTTAAATAATTCCCCTAAAATTGGAATATCACCAAATAATGGTATTTTATCTTCTGTACTTTCTAGTTTATTTTTAATTAACCCACCAATAATTACACTTTCACCATCATTTACTATTGCTGTTGTTATAACCTCTTTTTTATTAGTATTTGGAGTACCAGATACAACTCCTGTTTGTTGTATATCTTCAACTTTTGTATGTATCTCAAGGCTAACTTTATTACTATTTGAAATTCTAGGCTTTATAGTTAACTTTAACCCAATATCTTCTCTATTATAAGTATTAGTAGTTGTTGTTCCAACTGTAGTTCCACTTAAAACAGATCTAGTTTCACCAACATATATCGAACTTTCTTTATTATTTATACATAATATTGATGGTTCACTAACAATATCTAATGC
>LLEK01000082.1_pt1 | contig 17114 bp, 15 predicted proteins | sample 595821 | NCBI WGS metagenome assembly LLEK01 (sample SAMN02919311, study PRJNA255460) | bioreactor metagenome | biome: chemostat; feature: culture 2011_25.1; material: sediment; isolation source: day79 25degC chemostat 2011 inoculated with Wadden Sea sediment taken from... | place: Germany: Bremen ...
AATCTCGTAAAAAACAACGCATCGCATGATGATATTCAGGATGTACTAGATCGCACCGTTACGCATCTCGACATTCATTTCACCCGTGAAAATGATATCATCCGCCAATGTCAGCCCAATGCTGAAGGTGAAGAACATATCCGTTTCCATAGTGAAACGCTGATCTATTTCACAAATATTGCAAAGGCTCATAAATCGGACCCCAATTCCTTAAACATCCGGGATCTACTACATGCCTTTTATGATCGCCTCATCGACCATATTGTCGATAGCGACTATAAAATGCGCGACGATCTGGAACGGGTAGGTCTGATTGAAAGCGATCATGCCAATCAGTCCTTTATAGAAAGTTTTTTGGATAAGTTCCAACTCACCCATCGTATTGCTGCCCTTGCCGTTATCCCCTTAGCCATCATGCTTTATTTCGCAAGTGATGCTGTTTTGGAAAAACGCTCCACCGTGCAGGAAATGGAAAAGATCGAACAATTGTCCTCTATGGCAAACATCTTTTCAAACCTGGTCCATGAACTGCAAAAAGAACGCGGCACCTCTGCTGGTTTTCTGGCCTCCAAGGGAGAGGCTTTCAGTGACGAAGTCAGTGAACAACGCAAGAATACGGACAGTAAAGCCAGCCGTATCAACGAAGCTTTCTCAATCGGTGAGCGGGTCGGATTAACAAAAGACATCAAACGAATTCGCACCTTGTTGGACGAACTCCCGCAATGGCGTGAAAAAGTATCAGCGCAACAAGTCAGTGTTGCCCAAGAGGTCGGCTATTATTCCGCCCTTAATAAGGCCTTGCTGAATTCGATTGCCTCCCTGTCAAAAATCTCCAGTGATCTGGATCTCTCCAACCAGATCTCGGCATTTGTAAACTTCCTGCAAAGTAAAGAACGCGCCGGGATTGAACGTGCCAAAGGGGCTGCCGGTTTCGGTAGCGGTCAATTCAGCCCTGCCTTGCTAAAGGACTTTATCAGCCTGATTGCCGTGCAAGATACTTATATGAACGTTGCCCATTCGTTTGCCACACCAACCGTTACCGATTTTATGGATAAAACCATCAGCGGCCCGGCCATTGATAAGGTCAACGAAATGCGCACCGTTGCTATCGACAGTCAGGTCACGGGCGATCTTAAATCCATTACCGGACCACAATGGTTCGACACCATTACACAAAAAATCAACCTCTTGAAAAAAGACCGAAAACTTTATGGCAGAGACATTGCGTCACTCTGCTGAAAGCGTGAAATCCAATGCACATACCAGCTATATCAGCCTATCCATTTTTGCATTGCTCATTACGTTTGTTCTGATTGTTTTGATGGTCGTCCTTATCCGCAGTGTCGTGGTTCCGTTAAACTCTCTGCGCCATTCTCTTGAACGACTGGAAGAAGGCCAAACAGAGACCATGATTGCCGGACGCCACAAATCGGATTCCATTGGCCAAATGGCTCGCTCGATCCAACGTTTCAAGGAAAGCATCATTCGTAAAAACATGGCGCAGGCAAAACAAGGAATTGAACAAACCGTTCGCGAACGCACAAGCGTACGCCGCTTGCAGATGACTGATATCTTCCGCGACGAAGTGGCCCTTGCCTTACAACAGATGGGCGATGCAGCGACTCAATTGGAACACCACGCACAATCCATGTCTGCCGCCACAGAACAATCGCGCTCGCAATCCGCAACGGTTGCTTCTGCAGCCAGCCAAGCCACATCCAATGTGGAAACGGTTGCGGCAGCGGCGGAAGAACTCTCCAGCTCCATTCAGGAAATTTCCCGCCAAGTGGTGCATTCTTCCACCATTGCAAACCAAGCAAACGGAACAGCACGCCAAGCCAGACAGACCATTCAAGGTCTGGCAGATGGCGCCCATCAAATTGGTGAGGTTGTTCAAATGATTACCGACATCGCCGAACAAACCAACCTTCTGGCATTGAACGCAACCATCGAAGCGGCACGCGCGGGTGTTGCGGGTAAAGGATTTGCCGTTGTGGCTTCCGAAGTGAAGAACCTGGCAAACCAGACTGCCAAAGCAACCAATGACATCACCCGTCAAATCACAACCATTCAATCCGACACCATACGTGCCGTCGAAGCCATCGCCGGTGTCACGCAGACAATTGAAGAAATGAACGATGTCACCACGACGGTTAGCTCGGCAGTTGATCAACAGGGCAGTGCAACCCGCGAAATCAGCCAGAATGTGAATGAAGCGGCAACCGGCACCCGCGATGTTTCGAACAACATCGAAGGTGTCGCCCAAGCCAATGAAGAAACCGGGCGTATGTCCGAAGAGGTTTTCGTTTCAGCCAAGCTTGTTGCCGATAATACTCATAAGCTTGAAGACAAGATCAAAACCTACCTTCAAGACATGGCAAGTGCCTAAAACATTTATAAAGACTGCCTGTGTTGAGCTTCACGCAGGCAGTCTTCTTTTTCTGCCCGACATCCACCGACACACCACCAATCTTCTATTTCTTTGAGAACTGCCCCCATCCGGGGTCCGGCTGTAAAACCACAGGCCAATAAATCAGCCCCCTGTATCGGAAAAATAACCGGGTCAGCCTGCCATCGATCAATCAAGGCAAGGACCTGTTGTTCACGCGGACCAATACCGCTGAACCCTTTTTCCGCCCAATATAAAAACAACTGATCCCGCGCCGCGACCGCCCCGTTACGATAGAGGAAACATCGCAGTTCATCTTGCCCTTTCATCGGGTCAAACAAACTTTCTGTACATCGCGCTGCCCTCAAACGCTTCTCAGCAGCCTTGGACAAGCGAAACCGATTTGCCACCGCTGTCATCACATCCTGATTATTTGGCAGCAAACAGGCCAAACGGCGCAGCCCATCCGGCTGCTCTTCGAAGGCACATAACATTTCAAGCTGAGGGTGCGGCAAAACATCAGGAATGATCTTTTGAAGAATGTCATGCCTGATCATCATATCCACCCATTTTGCCGGGCGCGGCGCTTCCAGCAATCGTAAAAATTCTTGCGAAATCCGTTCCCGGACAACTGTTCTAACCCTTCCGCCAGCTTTTCGCAGGCTTGCAATCCTTCGGGATCTATGGTGGTTTTGCCATAGTAGGCATTGAAACGAAAAAAACGCAGCAGGCGGAGATAATCTTCGCGAATACGGTCTTGCGCCCCCCGATAAAACGGACCCGCCCAGCCTTTAAATCCGCCTGCCCGTTAAACGGATCATAAAGCGTTCCGTCTGTATCAAGGCTCATGGCGTTAAAGGTAAAATCGCGCCGTTTGGCATCTTCCAACCAGTCTTCACAAAAGGCAACTGTAGCGCGCCGTCCATCGGTGGAAACATCCGAACGCAATGTGGTAATTTCAAAAGAACGCCCCTCACAGACAGCCGTCACCGTGCCATGCTCGATCCCGGTTGCAATCGCCTTAATGTCGTTCTCTTTCAACAAACCCAAAACAGTTTGCGGCAATTCAGGTGTTGCGATATCGATATCATTAATCGGCTTTCGCAAAAGGGCATCGCGCACACATCCCCCGACATAACGGGCCGGACGACCACGCGCGCCCAAAACATTCATCACACGTCTGCTGGCAGGATTGCAAAACCAATCCTGATTAATAAGATCAAACATTGTTATTCGTCACGAATGATATGACCGGGGACAACTTTACCATCTCGAAAGACCGGTGGCTGATAAACCCCGCCCGGCTTTTCCCCATCCATCACATTAAAGAAGACAAGGCCGATCCCCATCAAAACCACACCGATCCCGAATAGCCGCAACCACGGCCCTTTGGTTAAATCGATATGATGGGCTTCCTCACCCGCCTTTTTTTTGTGATATAGTTTCCAGACCAGATAAAGCGCGGTCGGAAAGGCCAATGGAAGAATATATTGCAGCAAAAAGCGCATTATTTCACACCTGACAATACGTCATAAAAATTTCGGAGCATCCCGGCTGTTGCCCCCCAGATATAATAATCGTTATAGGGCATCGCCCAAAAATAACGTCTTTTCCCCATAAAAATACGTGAACATTTTTGATGGTTGGCGGGATCCATTAAAAAGGATAACGGGACCTCAAAGACTTCGGCAACTTCATGGTCATCCGGGTCTGTCGGGTAAGGGAAATCCACCAAACCGACGATAGGCGTAACCCGAAATCCCGTGCGCGTCACATAATCGTTTAACTGTCCGATCACTTGAATATATCGATCCGGCAAACCGACTTCTTCTTCGGTTTCGCGCAGGGCGGCATGCATCGCCGTTTCGTCGTCTTCTTCGGTATGCCCACCGGGGAAACTGATCTGGCCGGGATGGTTGTTTAAATGGTCGGTTCTTTTGGTAAACAGGACACTCAGTTCATCATGGCGTTTAACGATGGGAACAAGAACCGCAGCTTCGCGATTATCCGGTTTCGGTCGAAATCCGTTGAGATCATGGTCCCCGCGAATATCCTGAGGATCAGGCTGATAAGATGCAAAAAAATCGCATAAACTCTCTGGCGTTAGTCCTCGTCCAATTGTCCCAGTGGGAAAAATTCGTTGTTGCTCCATATTCCGAAATACACTTCCCCGTCTATTGTTTCTTCAACACCACGATTGACCAGTTCATAAAAAACGGCACGATTTATCTTTGCTTCAATGGGAAACATACCCTCCCCCTGACGCAATGTCACGTACGGTGCGGGCTCACCTGTTTTTGAATCATGTTCCACGCGAATGGGATTGTCCAGCCCAATGGGAACAACTTCGTCCACATTTGTGCGTAAAGACAGTTTTTGATCACAGCCACATTCGCACGCAAACAACTCAACGGCAATAAAGGGCGCATCTTCTACGACGATTCTTGCTTTTTCAACCGGGGTTTGCAGCCAATAATCCCCATATTCATCACGTTTCAGAATACTTGCAAATAAACAGACCAATTCTTTGCGTCCAATCGGTCCCCCTTCGTGAAACCACGTGCCGTCTTTTGCAATTTTTATATCAATATCGCCGCACATCGGTTGTGCAGATTGCTGCGCATTGGATTGCGCAATCGTACTCATCATTTCTCGCTCCTCCCCAACTCACCCTTCTTTCACATAAATTCTTCAACAGATCACACATAATTGTTTGGTTTTCCGTACGTTCGAACCTATCCTTATTTTCAGAGCCGGTTAAAATTGCATTACTGACAAATGCAACCACATCTTTGAGATAGGACTTTTATCATGGCAAAACAAGGATATTTATTGTGAAAGACAATCCCAAAGCCGTTCAAGCCCTTGAAGCCCTCAGCAAACAAATGGCCACCGTGCACCGCGAAGTAAATGCCATTATCTTCGGTCAGGATCAAGTCATCGAAGAAACTTTGGTCAGTATCTTATCCGGTGGGCACGTCCTTTTAATCGGCCTGCCCGGTCTGGGTAAAACCCGACTGGTTGAAACCTTAGGTACCGTTCTCGGTCTGGATGAACGCCGTGTTCAATTTACACCGGACCTAATGCCCGGTGATATTATCGGGTCCGAGATTTTAGACGAAGACGACAACGGGAAACGCCATTTCCGTTTTGTCAAAGGTCCGACATTCTGCCAATTGCTCATGGCCGATGAAATTAACCGGGCTAGCCCCCGCACCCAGTCGGCCTTGCTTCAAGCCATGCAGGAAAAACGCGTTTCCGTTGCGGGGCATTATCATGACCTTCCCCAACCCTTTCACGTTTTGGCCACCCAAAACCCGCTGGAACAGGAAGGCACCTATCCCTTGCCCGAAGCACAGCTGGATCGCTTTTTCATGGAGATCAGCGTCCAATACCCGGAACGTGATGCCGAACGCGCCATCTTGATGACCACAACGGGCAACGATAACAAGACACCCAAACGCATTTTTAGCTCAGCAGAACTCCTTCAGGCACAGACCTTGTTGCGTGATATCCCGGTCGGCGAAAGCGTGGTCGAGGCCATCCTGACACTGGTGCGTGAAGGGCGCCCTGAAACCAGTACCTTAAACGATGTGCAAAAACACGTCGCATGGGGACCGGGACCGCGTGCCAGTCAGGCCTTAATGTCCGGCGTGCGTGCCCGATGCGTTTTGCACAACCGGTTATGCCCATCCATTGACGATGTCATCGCGTTGGCTTCCCCGATTTTGCGACATCGCATGGCCTTGAATTTTGCCGCCCGTGCCGAAGGGGTGTCGCTGGATACCATCATTGAACAATTAATCACGCGGACTATAAACGGATAGGATAGCCCCCATAAATGACACACCCACCCACCATACATCGTGCAGAAGCCGAATGCGCCGGATTGCCTGCCTTGTTGGTGGAGGCTGAACGCGTCGCAGCAACAGTATCCCAAGGGATTCATGGTCGCAAGCGGCGTGGACAAGGCGATAACTTCTGGCAATTTCGCCCCTATCAAAGCGGAGAGCCCACCCGCGCAATCGACTGGCGGCAATCTGCCAAAACCCAACATCATTTTGTGCGCGAATATGAATGGGAGGCCGCACAGACCGTCTGGTTATGGCGTGATCCTTCTGCCTCCATGAATTACAGTTCCTCCCCAACCCTTGTAAATAAACGTTATCGGGCGGAATTGATCACATTGGCCCTTGCTTCCCTTCTGCTGCGCGGTGGCGAACAAATCGCCCTATTGGGAGATGCCAATCCACCGGGGCGCGGGCGTGCGGCCCTTTATCGCCTCGCCAGCATACTGGAACGTAATCGAAGCGGAAAAGACACCCTGCAAAGCCTGCCCGAACATGCCCATTTACCCCGCCACGGTGAACTTGTCCTGATCGGTGATTTTCTCTCCCCCTTACCGGAAATAGAAGAAGCCTTGAAACGCTATAGCCGCCGCCATGTGCGCGGGCATATGATCCAAATACTGGATCCGGCCGAAGAAAGCCTTCCTTTTGACGGACGGGTTGAATTTCAAGGCTTGGAAAACGAAGGCAGTGCTTATTTCGGAAATGTTGAAACCGTGCGCGATGCCTACAAGGAACGTTTGAAAAATCGTCGTCAGACCTTGAACCTGTTAGCTCATTCCTTGGGATGGAGCTTCCAGCGTCACGACACTTCGCAATCAGCCTCAAGCGCCCTTCTCAACCTTTACCTTTCCATCACACAGGGGCGGGGAACACAATGGAAGGGTTAAGCCAGTTTTCGTTTGTCAGCCCGTGGGCTTTCAGCGCCTTATTGTTTTTACCGCTATTGTGGTATGTGCTGAAAACCACACCGCCAAAGCCGAAAGTCATTCCTTTCCCGGCGGTCCGTTTGCTGCAAGATTAACCAGCCAACGCTTATTGGCGGCCAGGACACCTTGGTGGGTTCTCTTGCTGCGTGGGTTGCTGCTTTTATGCTTGATTGTCGCATTGGCCGGCCCTGTTTTAAACGCAACACAATCAAACCAAACCAGTCAAGTTCCCCATATCATTCTGATCGACAATGACTGGTCTGTCATGGATCGATGGGACCAACGCCATCAAGAATTGTTGCGGCTGGTGGCAAGTGCAAAAGACACAGAACAGTCCGTTTATATTATGGGGACCAGCCAGCCTGTACCATTTGAACAAAAACCCCATGATCGCCTTGTTTATGAAGCGGAACATCTGTCTGCGCACCCTTGGCCAACCGCGCATGAAGCGGTGTTGCATTCGATCAAAGAGTTGCAATCCACGTTATCAACACGGCCCAAAATAAGCTGGATATCCAATGGCCTTAGCGATCCACAAGAGAACCTTTTTTTACAAGACCTCCTGCAAATCGGGGATGTCGATTATATTACGGAAAGCACCCTTCCCCCTTTACCCGTTCTTCATAACGTCACACGTAAAGGCAAAGGTTTCCACATTGGCCTCACGGAACTGACCTTCCCCTCAAACAAAGCGTTGGAGCTTCAATTTCTGGATGGGGAGGCACAGGTTCTCCTGCAAAAAAAATATGAATTAAAAGCTGGCGAGAAAGTTCACGAACAGTTTATCGATATCCCACAAGAACTGAAAAGTCGGACAGAACGCATTCGCATTGCCGGATTTACAAACCCCGGCGCGCAATATCTGCTGGATGAAAAGTGGCGCGATCAAAGTGTGGGCCTGATTGCACCAAAGGGCAGCGATAAGGCACTTCTCGCCCCGTCATACTATGTTGAGAAAAGCCTTGCCCCATACAGCCATCTTCAAATTGCATCCTTAAACGATCTGCTGGATCAATCACTCAGCCTGATTATTGATGTGGATTACACAGCCTTCCCCCCCCAACAAAGCGAACGGTTGGAAAACTGGGTACAACAAGGTGGCATTTTTGACGTTTTGCCAGCGCCCGAAAAAGCGACACAAGAGACGGGACAAGTTTTGACCCGTTATTACCCGTGCAGCTCATGCCCGGCGAGCGCACCTTTGGCGGCAGCCTCAGTTGGGACAAACCCCATCGCTTGGCCCCCTTTGACAGTCACAGTCCGTTTTTCGGTTTACCCGTACCCAATGACATTTCAATCAACAAACAAATTCTTGCCCGCCCCAGTGCCGATCTAAGCGAAAAGACATGGGCCCGTCTCAGTGACGGGACCCCGTTGGTGACTGCGGCACAAATGGGACGGGGATGGAGTATTCTTTTTCATATCGAGGCCGTACCCGGTTGGTCAAAGCTCCCCTTATCCGGGACTTTTGAACAAATGCTGAAAAGGCTCTTAAGCCTGACAACACGCAAATCCACGGCTGTACAAGACGGGCCGCTGTCCCCTTATCGTCTATTTGATAGAAATGGTTTTTTAAGCGCCGCAAGCACGCAATTTACACCGATCACATCAAATGAATTGGAAAGTCAAAGCCCTGATTTTTCCCATCCCCCCGGTTTATATGGAACCTCGCAAGCACCAAAAGCGTATAACTTAGGTCCCTTTGTCAAAGACATGACGACCCTTGATTCAATTCCATCAACCGTCACGCAACGCACCTTCCATACGGCCAGCGAGCAAGACCTGTCCCTTTGGTTCTTATTTGCGGCCTTCCTTTTGGCCTTGCTTGACTGGCTCTTAAGCATACGGTTTAAAACAGTTGGCGTTATAAGTGGGGCTGTCCTTGGTGTGATGCTTTTTTCCATCATGCCCGCCCACAGCGAAACAGATTGGAACAAGGCATTGGCTGCCGCCAATCAAATGCGACTGGCATACATGCAAAGCCATGATCCGCAACTCAACGAAACACTGGAACGAGGGTTAAACGGTCTGGGGGCGACTTTGCGCAGGCGTACGGCCGTTGAACTGGCCCCGGCAATGGCGTTCGATCCTGAAAAGGACGATCCGTCCCTCTTTCCCATGATTTATTGGGCGATTGAGGATCAGCAAACCATCCTCAGCCCGCAAGCGACAGAAAAGCTCAATCGTTTTTTAAAAACCGGCGGATTTATCCTGTTTGATACAATGGGCCAAGATCGCCCCGCTTTATTGGCGCAGGCAACCGCAAATTTGGATATCGCCCCGTTGGACCCTGTGGGGGAAACCCACGTTCTGACACGTGCCTTTTATCTGTTGCAACGTTTCCCCGGTCGTTTTGATTTTGATGGGGTTTGGGTAGAAAGTGACGGCGACACCAAAAATGATCGTGTCTCTTCTGTTTTAATCGGTCGTAATGCCTGGGCGCAAGCCTGGGCGCGTGATGACAATCTGCGTCCCTTATATCCCGTCATACCGGGAGGTGAATTACAACGCGAACAGGCTATGCGCTTTGGGATCAATCTTGTTATGTATATCCTGAGTGGGAATTATAAAGGCGATCAAGTCCATATCCCTGCTATTTTACAAAGGTTGGGCTTATGACGGAAATTTCATTCGCCCCCCTTCTTCCGCTTTGGTCCCTGTTCAGTTTGGCCGGAATTGTCTGCGTCTTGACAGTCCTGTCGATACGAAAAAAACAGCGTGGGGCCATCTTGCGTTTGCTGGGTGCTATCCTCGTTCTTCTGGCCCTGAGTGTCCCGCAAATAACGCGCACGGATACCCGACAAGAAAAAGATATCGCGTTTATTCTAAATGACACCTCCACCAGTCAATCCCTTGGGGATCGCAGGGCACAAGGACAACAGGCCGTTGAAAAGTTAAAGACAGATGCCTCTGCCTATCAAGATCTGGAAATCCGAACCATTGATTTAGCGCCCCAACCTGACGAGGATAAATCAGGCACAAGGATCATCAATCGGATCAAGCAGGCCCTTGGCACCATAGACCCGGAACGATACGCTGGTAGCGTCCTCATCACCGATGGTCAAATTCACGACCTTAAAGACGCATCCAATCTGCCCGGCCCCCTTCATGTTCTGATTACCGGCAGTAAAAAAGACAAGGACCGCCGCATTGAAATTGTCGATGCACCACGCTATGCCATCGTGGGCAAACCTGTATTTTTGCGTGTTCGTGTCCTGGATAATGCACAACCCAATGCAAAAGCACCACTTTTTCTGTTGCATGAGAACGGTAAAAAACAACGTTTCACCCCGACAGAAGACGGCGTTCAAGAAACGGTCTATATTGCAGATCATGCGGGAAGACAGGAGCTTCTGCTGGAAACGCCATCCCTTGAAAATGAACTCAGCCTCAACAATAACAAAGTGGCGCTGAGCATTAACGGGGTGCGTGACCGATTGCGCGTTTTGCTCGTATCCGGGCAACCTCATCAGGGGCAACGAACATGGCGCAATATATTACGGTCTGACCCGGCTGTTGATCTGGTTCATTTCACCATTCTGCGCCCGTCGGAAAAAGAAGACTTCACCCCCTTAAATGAACTGTCACTCATCGCCTTTCCGGTGCGGGAGCTTTTTGAAGAAAAACTTAATGATTTCGACCTGATCATTTTTGATCGTTATTACCGACACAATGTCCTGAACGAAAGCTACTTTCAAAACATCGTGCGTTATGTTGAAAAGGGTGGGGCCTTGTTAATCTCTGCCGGACCGGATTTCGCAGGCGCGCGCAGCCTTGCCCAAACCGGGTTAAAAACCGTCTTGCCTGCCCTGCCCAACGGACGAATTCAAGACGATACTCCCTATCGCTTGCAAAAAACTGAACTGGGTAAACGCCACCCCATCACAACCCAACTCAGCAGCCCGCAAAAAGACTGGGGTCGATGGATGCGGATTGTGAACAGTCAAAACATTTCCGGTCAAACCATTCTGCAAAGCGAAGATCAACAGCCCCTTTTGATCGTTGATCGTCGCCAACAAGGGCGAATTGCCATGCTCTTAAGCGATCACCTTTGGCTGTGGGCGCGTGGGTTTGACGGGGGCGGTCCCCATAACGCACTGGTGCGCAACCTTGTACACTGGCTGATGAAAGAACCGGAACTGGAAGAAAACACACTGAGCCTGCGACAAAAAGACGAACAGACCATCGAAATTATCCGTCACAGCCTGACACCTGAAAACCCGCCCGTTCAAATCACCTTTCCCGACGGGACACAACAAAATGTCACATTGACAGCACAAGGCAAAGGGATCTTTAAGCAACAGCTGAATGCCCCGCAAATGGGCATTTATCACGCAGAAGATACAACACATCGGACCACCTTAATCAAAGGCAGCCTGAACCCGAAAGAACTGGAAGATCCCCGCGCAAGCGAAACCCTGATCGGCCCCCTTGCTGAAAAACTGGGGGGAAGCCTGCATTGGCTGGAAGACGGCATGCCCATGTTGCAGCGGGTTTCCGCCAAAAGCGAAACGGTTGGTCGAAACTGGATCGGTCTGCCCAAGCGCCATAAAGAAAGCGTGCTTGGCAAAAAGCGCAGCAATCTCGTTCCCCTCTGGATGATCCTGATGGGGGCCGCCGCTTTCTGGTGTTTGGCATGGTGGCGCGAAAGCCGTTAGCAAATCCCGAACAACCTAAATCAGGTTGCGACGACGCATTTGCATCAAATTAAAACTTTAACGAATATCTTCCCACGAAGGACAATTACCAAACCAATCTTTCAGGAAGTCCACAAACAATCGTACTTTTGCAGATAAATGTCGATTATGGGGATAAACCGCATAAATATTGATCGGTTCAACCTCATATTCTTCCATGACCGTTTCTAAAACACCATTTGCCAATTCCCGCCCGACAATAAACGCAGGTGAAACCGCAACCCCGGCCCCATTTACTGCCATATCACGGATTATATCGCCATTATTGGCTTTCACATCCCCTTCAATCTTCACCAAGTGAGTCTTGCCGTTTTCCTGATACGACCACCCACCACTATTGCGCGACAGGGTATAAATCAAACAATTCATATCTTCCAATTGGCGGGGGTGCGTTGGTTTGGCATGTTTTTGCCAGTAGCCGGGCGACGCACATACCACCATCCGGCTAGAGCCGACTTTCTTCGCAATCAGGGAAGAATCCGGTAAACGACCAATGCGAATGGCAAGATCAAACCCTTCGTCCACAATATCAACATAACGGTCATTCAGTTGCACATCGACGCTCAGGTCATCGTATTTTTCGATAAAGGCCGCCAGCGGTCGACCCAGATGTTTCACGCCAAAACTGACCGGAGCACTGATTTTAAGATGCCCGCGCGGTTCATCCTGTAAACGGGTAATGGCAAGTTCAGCTTCTTCAGCCTCGCTCATAATCCGTTCGCAGCGTTCATAAAAAACCTGCCCGACTTCGGTTAAGCTCAGCTTGCGTGTCGTCCGGTTTAATAATCGAACACCAAGGCGGTCTTCTAAAAAAGTGACCTTCTTGCTGACCGAGCTTTTCGACATGCCTAGATCATCTGCCGCCTTCGAAAAACTGCCCGATTGCACCACCTGTGCAAAAATCATCATGCCTGTCAGATTATTCATCGTTTCCCCATAGAAACAATTATGTTCCAAATTGCCCCATTATCATTTTCTGTCGAACAGTACATCATGCAGCATGAATTTTGACAAGAGGAGAATAGGAAATGGGCCTACTCGTTGACGGCAAATGGCAAGACACATGGTACGATACCAAAAGCACCGGCGGAAAATTCAAACGTCAGGACAGCAGTTTTCGCAATTGGGTCAGCCGGGATGGCACCACCGGTTTCAAAGCCGAAGCAGATCGCTATCGCCTTTATGTTTCCTACGCTTGTCCGTGGGCACATCGCACGCTTATTTTCCGTGCACTTAAAGGGCTTGAAGATATCATTGATGTGGTTGTCGTTGATCCCGTGATGAAAGAAAACGGCTGGATGCTCCCCGATGGTAATCCCCTGCACACTCTTTATACTCACGTTCAACCTGATTATACGGGCCGGGTCACTGTACCCGTTTTGTATGATAAAAAATCCAATGCCATTGTCAGTAATGAATCGGCAGAGATCATCCGAATGCTCAATACTGCCTTTGATGATTTTGCGACAAAAGAATGCGGTGACCTCTATCCCGCAGCCCTGCAGACCGAAATCGACGAGATCAATACATTCGTGTATCACAATATCAACAACGGTGTGTACAAGGCAGGCTTTGCCACCACGCAAGATGCTTATGAAGAAGCCTTTGAAAACCTGTTTACCGCCCTTGATAAGGTCGAAGATATCTTATCGAAAAACCGCTATCTTGTCGGGAACCACATCAGCGAAGCGGACTGGCGCCTGTTTACCACCCTTGTACGCTTTGATGCCGTTTATGTCGGACATTTTAAATGCAACAAAAAACGCATCGTCGATTACCCGAACCTATGGGGATATCTGAAAGACCTCTATCAAGTTCCCGGTGTGGCCGAAACCGTCCATATGGACCATATCAAAACCCATTATTACGCCAGTCATGAAACCATCAATCCCACAGGCGTGGTTCCATGCGGACCGGAAATTGATTTCACCACACCACATGGTCGGGGGTAAAGACGCTCAAGCTCGGGATGACGTTTTAATCTCGTCATCCCGGGCAAGCAACGCGCCGATCCAGGATCTATTTTCATCCAAATCAATCATTGGCTCGAGGTGTCTTCTCTTGTTCGACAGACGGTGGGCAGGTGTTACACCCACAGACGGAACCATTTTGGGCCGCCGGATACTGGTTGGTCCACTGACCGTTCCAGCCGCCATGTGATGCGCAGGTTTGTGGGCAAATGGCCCCGGCACGCGCATTGTCCGGGATCGGATAAATTGCTTCGATATCGCACCCGCACGCATAATCGGTCCGCGTCCCGGCCAGAATTTTATCCTGCATGGCATCAAACCAATCACGTGAATTGCTATCCAGAGAAAACAGGGTCGCGTTGCTGTTTTCCACCATTTCCTTCATTTCCTGATATTTCGGATAGGTCTTTGAAAGCGTATCAAACACACTGGGACGCACCGGCATTAAGTATTGCGGGTAATCCTTGCCATCACCGGGACCAATACTGGCCGTAATGGTTTGCGCATCCGCAATGACATTGGCAAGTTGAACCGCCAAATCACGTGTTCCTCGGCTGATACTGGTCGGGTTAATCGCAATCAGGTCGGAATAAAACATGGTCGGGGCATCGGCATTGTCGGAGGCCGGAAAAGGTTTAATTTTTGTCGTCGCCCGTGTCTGTGCTGACATGGCGGAAAATGTCTCGGTATATCCGACAAAGACCCGTCCATATCCTTCGCTATACCATGTGCCACGGTTATAGGTATTGTCACCGGCCTTGGTCGCATTATAGAAACTGGTCATATCCATCATGGTACGCAAAAAATCCATTGCGGTGGGATCAATGGTTTCCGGCAGATTAATCGGCCAAGTCCCCTGAATACCGGCTTCGGATTCAATATAACGACAGGCCGCTGTCGAGGCCCCTTGCATATCAATCATCAATCCGCGTGGTCCTGGCGGCACCATGCTGGTAAAGGTACAGGTCTTTAAGGTTTGTTTTAACGCACTGATGGTTTGTGCGCTCGCAACGGCGCCATCATCTTCATGGTAAAACAGCACATTGGCGCAACCCAGCATAGGGACTGCCAAATAGCCACCGGACGGATTTTTCACACCATCAATAGCGTACTCAAAAAAATCCTGCTTGTTGAGAACTTCATCATCTTGCAACAGATCAACCGAGCCAATGCTGTTGAAATAGTTCAGGAACATGGCATCCATGACATAGACATCGGCGTTGGTCGGCGGGTTCATATGATAACCGCCGTCCCATTCATCAGATGTTAAAAAATGAAGGCTCACATCGGGTTGGACCTTTGCCCATTGCGTGGAAATCGCATCCTGAAACTGTTGTAAACGCGGCACCCACGGATAAAGCCCCACCGTCAGACTATCTGCGGCACGGGCAATGGGGGCTTGCGCAACCAACCCTATTATGAAAAAAAATGTTATTAAGAAAATTCGAAACGTCCGTCCCATATTTGCCTCCATATTATAATGGTTGCAAATATCAGAACACAATCAAGCTTCCCTTTCAATAAGTCTTGGCGTCAATCGCGTTCTGCCGTAAAGACCCAGTCATTGCCTTTGGAAAGATCGTCGCGATAGACATAGCCGCCCAGATCGAATTTTTTAATGGCTTGCGGGTCTTCAAGGCGGTTTTGGATGATATAGCGCGCCATTGATCCACGTGCCCGTTTTGCCATAAGGCCAATGGTTTTTGCCACGCCTTGCTTGATCTCTTTAAAGACAGGTGTGATAATTTCTGCATCCAGTGCCTTCTTATCTACGGCCTTGAAATATTCGTTGGAAGCACAGTTGATCAAAACCTTTTGCGAGTGATCTTTCAAAACATCATTCAAACGTTGTGAAATCTGACCGCCCCAGAAATCGTACAAATTATTGCCGCGTGGATTGGAAAGACGTGTTCCCATTTCAAGACGATAAGGCTGGATCAAATCAAGTGGACGCAACAAACCATAAAAGCCGGACAAAATCCCGAAATGGTTCTGGGCAAATTTGAAATCGTCTTCATTCAAGCTTTTTGCATCCAAACCAACGTAGGTATCCCCGCTAAACGCCAATGCAGCTTGTTTGGCATTATCCGGGGTAAACGGTGTCGAGAAACCCTGAAAACGGGCATGGTTTAAATCGGCCAGTGCCTCGCTAATTTTCATCAGTTGTGATAAATCAGCCCGCGTCAGCTTACGTGTTGTTTGCAACAATTCTTCTGTATCTTCCAGAAAATAGGGCTGCGTATGGGATAGACCGGAAACCGGCGTATCAAAATCCAGCTTTTTTGCAGGGGAAACAACACAGAACATAATTTTATACCTTTTCTCGGGAAGACGTTCAGAATAAGTCTAAACTTATCCCAAACAGGCATTTGATCAAGCCTTTATGCCGAGCTTGCGTTTCAGAAAGGCAATTTTTTCCAATTGCTGTTCCACCCGGATTTGCTTGGTCATTAAATGCGGCAAACGCCCGTCGCGTTTCATAATGCGTTCAATTTTCTTGGCCCGTTCCAACAACCAGGCTTCGCGTTCCTTCAAAATCGCCGCATCGGGATGTTCTTTTTTGGGTTCCGGCAATGGTTCGGTTGGGCGCGCTTTTTCCACAATCGCCGGGGTCAGGATCACATTGATTTCCGAAATACAATTGGTCGGCGTTGCGCTTAATATAGCGATTGAAATAATACTGCCATCCAAAACACCGATAGAACAGGGCCATGCTTTGCGTTCTTTATGATCAATAATTCCGTTAATGACCGTTAAGTCCTGTCCATAACTATCCAGACGACGATATAAATCCCGCACCCGGTCTAAAATGGCATCACGTCCAACAATGGCTTCCTGATCCGTTCGTGTAAAAACTGACTGACTTTCATCCAGCATATCGGACAGGCCAGTCAAATCGCGCTTATTAAATGCGTTGATATAGGCTTTCGTCAGGGCCAAGACCGCCTTGCGGCTGGGTTCTGCAGGCAATTGTCCCTTGTCGGAATATTTCTTTTCCGTCGGGCGTGCCGTTGAGACAACCGCCCCATTCAGCAAAACAGCAATCCCATTTATTTTGCCATTGATTTTGCAACTGATCACACAGACAGCAACGGGAATGCCGTTCATCAAACACAAAAGGCAGGGGCGCGCTTTACTATTGCCCAAATCAATAATTGCACTGATTAATTCCAGCTTTCGATTGCGTTCATCTGTGCGTTTAAAAAGCGTTTTGATCCGATGGAGAACATTTTCCTTACCGACAATGGTATTTTGTTCCTGTCGGCTAAAGATTACATTTT
>LLEK01000083.1_pt1 | contig 17068 bp, 12 predicted proteins | sample 595821 | NCBI WGS metagenome assembly LLEK01 (sample SAMN02919311, study PRJNA255460) | bioreactor metagenome | biome: chemostat; feature: culture 2011_25.1; material: sediment; isolation source: day79 25degC chemostat 2011 inoculated with Wadden Sea sediment taken from... | place: Germany: Bremen ...
GCTAAAAAATTAGATATTTATAAAAAAGTTATTTTTACAGGTCCAAGGACAGATGTAAAAGATTTTTATACTGTTGGGGATGTGTTTTTATTTCCAACTAGATATGAACCATTTTCTAACGTTGTATTAGAGGCTATGAATTATTCTAATGTTGTTATAACTACAAAACAAAATGGTGCAAGTGAAATTTTAGACAAAAAGTATATAATGGAACATTCACAAGATTATGCTATAGTAAAAAAGATTGATGAATTACTACAAGATCAAGAAAAATTAAATACTATAAAAAATGATAATTTACAATTAGTAAAAGAGTTTAGTATTGAAAAAAATGTTGAAAAAACACTTGAAGTTATAAAAAGTGTAAAGGGATAATTATTGAAAAAGTTTTTCAAACAATATATACCATACTATAAAAATTATAAAAGACAATTTTTCTATGCAATTATAGGTATGATAATGGTTGCTATTGGTACAAGTGGTACTGCATATGTCATCAAACCTGTTTTAGATGAGATCTTTATCAATAAAGATCAAACAATGCTAGGAATTCTTCCTTTTGCTGTAGTTGTTTTATATACAATGAAAGGTTTTGGTCGATATATACAAACTTATTATATCTCTTATATAGGAACAGATATTATAAGAATTGTTAGAAATAAGTTTTTAGTACATATTTTAAGACAAGATATTAAGTTTTTTCACCAAAAACATGGTGGAGAGTTGTTAAGTAGAGTTACAAATGATATAAATGCTATTCAAAGTGGTGTATCTTCTCATATAGCTGTTATTATTATGGAGGCTTTAACTATTATGGCTTTAATAGGAGTGGTAATATATCAAAGTCCTAAGTTAGCTTTTTATGGTCTTATTGTTCTTCCTGTGATATTGTATCCGTTGTCTCTTCTTGCTAAGAAAATGAAAAAGCTATCTCATCAAACACAAGAAAAAATATCATCTTTAACTTCTACTCTTAGTGAAATATTTAACAACATAGAGATAATTATTGCAAATAATTCTCAAAAGAAACAAAGTAATGATTTTCAAGTTATAAATAAAGAATATTTTACTGTGACAATGAAAGGTGTAAAAACAAATGCCTTAGTATCACCTATTATGGAGATTATTGGTTCTATTGCTGCTGCTGTTGTTATTGCAATTGGTGGTATGGAAGTTATAAAAGGGAATATGTCTGTTGGTTCATTTTTCTCTTTTATGACAGCATTATTTATGTTATATACTCCTATAAAAAAATTATCTTCTGTATACAATCAATTTCAAAGTGCAATAGCTGCAAATGAAAGAATAAATACTATTTTTGATAGTAAAAATGAGATTATTGAAGGTAGCAAAGAGTTAAAAACTAATATAGAAAAAGTTACTTTTGAAAGTATAGGCTTAAAATATGATGATAAAGTAGCATTAACAGATATAGATCTTACCGCCTTAAAAGGTGAGAAGATAGCTTTAGTTGGAGATAGTGGAGGTGGTAAAAGCTCTTTAGTTAATTTAATCCTTCGGTTTTATGATCCATATGAAGGTGTACTTAAATTTAATGATGAAGATATAAAAAACTATACTTTTAAAAGTTTAAGAGATACTATATCTATAGTGACTCAAAGAGTATATATATTTAATGATACTATTGCAAATAATATCGCCTTTGGTAATGATTTTGATGAACAAAAAGTCATAGATGCTTTACAACAAGCTCATGCTTTAGATTTTGTTAATAATTTAGAAGAGGGTATATATACAAAGCTTGATGAGTTTGGATCAAATTTAAGTGGTGGTCAAAGACAAAGAATAGCAATAGCTAGAGCTTTATATAAAAAACCACAAATTTTGATTTTTGATGAAGCTACAAGTGCTTTAGATAATGAATCAGAATCTATCATAACTCAAGTTTTAGATGAAGTAAGTAGCAATAAGATAACTTTTGTAATTGCACATAGATTAAGCACAATTAAAAATGCAAATAAAATAGCAGTATTTAAAGATGGGCAAATAGTTTGTCAAGATACTGAAGATAATTTATTAGATAATTGTGATGAATATAAAAGACTATATCAACACGCAACAGTATAAATAATAAACAACTTTTAGATAAAATAAATAATATTAATTTTTAGGAATATATGATGATATATAATGATATTGATTTTAATGAAAAAACAATACTTATAACAGGAGCAGCTGGTTTTATTGGGAGTAATTTAGCTTTTTATTTCCAAAAAAACTATTCAAATGCAACTATTATTGCTTTTGATAGTTTTAGAAGTGGAGAAACTTTTAGTAATGGAAATTTAAAAAGTTTTGGACATTTTAAAAACCTTCTAGGATTTGAAGGTATTGTAATAAGTGGTGATATAAATAATCCAAAAAGCATTAAAAGAGTTAGAAAAAAATTATAGATTTGATTATATTTTTCATCAAGCTGCAATATCAGATACAACCGTACAAGAGCAAGATTTAACTATAAAAACAAATGTTAATGCTTATGAAGACTTACTAAAAATTGCTATAAACCACGGTGCAAATATGATATATGCTAGTAGTGCTGCTACTTATGGAGATAGTGATAGATTTGAAGTAGGGTATGAGCAACCAAATAATGTATATGGTTTTTCTAAAGTGATGATGGATAATATCACCTATAAATATTTAAAAAAAGATTTAGATATAAGTATAGTTGGGCTCAAATATTTTAATGTTTATGGACCAAAAGAGTTTTTCAAAAATAAAACAGCTTCTATGGTAGTACAGTTCGGACATCAAGTATTAAAAGGTCTTACTCCAAAACTTTTTGAAGGAAGTGATAAGATTCTTAGGGATTTTATATATATAGAAGATATTATTCAAGCAAATATACTAGCTTGTAATCCGAAAAAAAGTGGTGTATATAACGTAGGTACTGGAAATGCTAGAAGTTTTGAAGATATAGTAAATATCTTACAAAAAGAGCTAGATATAGACAATGGTAAAGAATATATAGCAAATCCTTTTGTAGGTTCTTATCAGTTTTTTACACAAGCTAATATTCAAACAACAAAAGAGAATCTTGGTTATGAACCAAAATACTCTATGGAAGATGGTATAAAAGCATATATTCCAGAGATAAAAAGATTATTTCAAGAAGAAGTTAAATAATGGAAAAAACTAATAAAGCTCCTAATATTTTAGTAATTGGTGATTTGATGATAGATCACTATTTATGGGGAGATACAAATAGAATATCTCCTGAAGCTCCTGTTCAAGTTATTGAGGTACAAAAAGAGACAAAGGTATTAGGTGGTGCAGGTAATGTTGTAAACAACCTTGTAGCCCTTGGAGCGGATGTTATGGTTATATCTGTTGTTGGTGAAGATGATATAGCTGATGAGCTTACAAAAATGTTGGAAGATATTGATGTAAGACATTATCTAATTTGTGATGAAAATAGAAAAACTACTAAAAAAAGTAGAATTATAGCTTCTCATCAACAAGTTGTACGATATGATCATGAATCAAAAGGAGATATAAGTAGTGAGAGTGAAACTATTGTATCTTTAAATTTAATGAATATTATAAATCAGTTTGATGTGGTACTTGTATCTGACTATGGTAAAGGGGTTATAACAGACTCTTTAATGGGAAAAATCAATTTTTATGCAATGGGTGCTAATATTAAAGTTTTAGTTGACCCTAAGGGTGATGACTATAGTAAATATATAGGTAGTTATCTTCTTACTCCAAATAAAAAAGAAGCTGAATTAGCTACAAAAATAAAGATAAATGATGATGCTAGTTTAAAAGTTGCATTAAATAAGTTACGTAGTAGTGCTTGTCTTAAATTACCAATGATAACACTTAGTGAAGATGGTATTGCTATACTTGATGAAAACAATGAAGTTATAAAAAAACCTACAGTTGCTAGAGAAGTATACGATGTAACAGGAGCAGGAGATACTGTACTTGCTAGTTTAGGGTATTGTATAGCTCAAGGTATGGATATAGTTGATACTTTAGAGTTTGCAAACCTAGCAGCAGGTGTGGTTGTAGGAAAAGTAGGTAGTGCAACTGCTACACTTGAAGAGATTGAAGAATATAAAAGTACATTACATAAAAGTAGTATAGAGTCACATATAAAAACATTTTCTGAAATTGAAAAAACAGTTGAACGTTTAAGAAAACAAAATAAAAAAATAGTTTTTACAAATGGTTGTTTTGATATCTTACATAGAGGTCATGTAAGTTATTTAGATATTGCAAAATCTTATGGAGATGTTCTTATTCTTGGACTCAATTCTGATGAAAGTGTTAGAGAATTAAAAGGGGAAAATAGACCTATTAATAATGAAGATGATAGAGCTTTTGTACTTGCTGCATTAGAATCTGTTGACTATGTTGTTAAGTTTAAGGAAAATACCCCTTTAAATATTATACAAATTGTAAAACCAGATGTCTTAGTTAAAGGTGGTGACTATGAAGGAAAAGAAGTGGTTGGTAGTGATATTGCAGGAGAATTAAAACTTGTACAATTTGTTGATGGGAAAAGCACCACTAAAACTATACAAAAAATCAAAGATAGTGAGTCTTAAAAGGTAATATTTTGAGGGTTTTTATAGAAATTCCAACATGGTTAGGTGATACAGTTATGGTAACACCTGCTATTGAAAATATTATTCATACCTACCCAAATGCAAAGCTAACTATTTTTGGTTCATTTGTATCTACAAAACTTTTTTTACATCATCCAAATTTAGAAAAAATAATAGTTGATAATAGTAGAGCTAGTGGTTGTAGATATTTAAATCTTTATAAACTAGCTAAAAAAGCTGAGTCCATAGATATAGCTTTTAGTTTTAGAAAAAACTTCTCTACAAAATTTCTAATGTATTTTATTGATGCAAAAGATAAATATATTTATAAGCGTTATGATAATCAATTAACAAAGCATCAAGTGGTTAGGTATAATGATTTTATAAATAAAAGCTTGAATATTACAACAGAACCTACAAAGTTAAAAGTTTATACTAACAATGAGATAAGTTTCAATAAGAAACCTATTTTAGGTATAAATCCAGGAGCAACTTATGGTAGTGCTAAGAGATGGTATCCTGATGAGTTTGCAAAAATAGTTATAGAATTAGCAGATAAGTACGATATAAAGATATTTGGAGGGCCTACTGAAGTAGATATAGCCCATGATATAGAAAACTATCTAAAAGAGGCAAATATAACTAATTATAGCAACTTAGCAGGTAAAACAACTATTGAAGAACTTATTTCCCAAATTTCAGAGTTAGATTTGTTTATAACTAATGATTCTGGACCCATGCATTTAGCTGCTGCATTTGCAGTGCCAACTGTGGCTATATTTGGACCAACACGATATATAGAAACAAGTCAGTGGAAAAATGACAACAGTATGTTAATTAGAAAAGATTTACAATGTAGTCCTTGTATGAAAAGAGTTTGTCCTTTAAAACATCATGATTGTATGAAATTAATTACATATAGAGATATTTTAAAGATACTAAAAGAAAAAAGTTATATTTAGCTGTATAAATAAAAATAGATGATAAAGCTTATACTTGTTTAGTTTTTATCAATACTTAACAATTATACATACTATAAATAAAGCTCTTTTATAGTTATATAAGAAAAAGCTCTTTTTTATAAAATATTTATTATTAATTATGACTCAAAATATTCATATATTTAGGATTAAAATTAATGGCATGACTCAATAATATTTAGCTACAATAATATCTATTATGATTATATTTTTATAAGAAAGAGTGGAAAACATGAAACAACAATATAAATCTTACAGTCAAACATGCGACTTTTTAAAAGAATGTGTAAAAAACTATCCAGACCTTATAACAATACAAAGTATAGGTAAAACATGGGAAGATAGAGATATTATGTTAGCAACTATATCTTTAAATGTAGAAAATGCAGATTTAAAACCTGCTATGTTATATACAGGTAGTATTCATGCTAGAGAGTGGATTGGAAATGAATTAGGTGTAGCATTTATAGATTATTTACTTAAAAATCATAGTTCAAATCCAAAAGTATTAAAAACTTTAACAAGAAATACCCTTTATATAGTACCCTGTTTAAATCCTGATGGTTTTGAATATAGCCAAGGACATTTCTCTTTTTGGAGAAAAAATAGAAGAAATAATGGTGATGGTACGTATGGAGTTGATTTAAATAGAAACTTTAGTGTAGGGTATTATAAAAATAAAGATACCTCTTCAAATGTTTATAGTGGACCAAACCCCTTTAGTGAGCCAGAAACACTTGCTATAAAAAACTTTGTTGATACTAAAGATAATATTACTATTGCTCTTGATTATCATTCACAAGGAAATGTATTTTTCCCTGCACATAAGTTTAATCATGAAGCAGAAATAGATGGGACAGATTTAAATACTTTATGTGCAAATATGAATCGTGAAATTGGAAAAGTTACAGGTAGAAAGTATGGTATACATAGAGGTAAACCACCTACAAAGCTTATAAGTGGTAGTGGTAGAGAATATTATTATAGTAAAGGTATTATTGCAGCTGTTGTAGAGGTTGGTACTAGAAATATTCCTGATTTTATGCAAAATATGCAAGAGAGTATTGATGAAAATATACCAGCTCTTTTAAAAGCATTTGGAGAAGCTCAAAATTATTCAAAAAATGCACCTAAAAGAGTAGATAACTTTCATATAGAATCATATTCATCTAATGAAATTACTTTAGCTTGGGATTATGAGGCCAATAAAGATATATATTTTCAAATATTTAGAAATACAGAAAGTAAAGAGTCTTGTGGTAATGCAAATTTGATAATTGAAACTTATAATAATAGTTTTACTGATATTCAACTTAAAAGTGGTAAAGATTATTATTATTATATTAGAGCAGTAAATAATCTTTCAAAAGTAAAATCACCATTTGCACCAAAAGTAAAATTTAAAACAATCCTTGAAGAAGATGAGTTTAGTAAAACTGTTTTTCCAAGATCTAGTGATGTGGGATATGTAGCAGAAAAATTATCTGAAACAAATAGAAAACATTTTGGTATAAATTCACTATTTATAGGGGTTAATGAAAATAAAGGTATAAGTTATGGTGTTATGCAATTTAACTTAGATGGGATTCCTAAAAATGCTATTATTAAAAGTGCTAAAATCTCTTTATTTCCATTAAATAGAGTTAATGCAAAAATTGAAAAATATGGTGAGTGGTCTATCTCTTTTGTAGATAAACAAAGTGTTGCTGAAATTAGTGATTATGAACAGATTCATAATGCAGAGATCTTACAAACTTTAGGACAAAGTATCCCTTCTGAAAAATTAACACAAGGTATTTGGAGTCATTGGGATTTTAATCGTAATGAAAAAAATATATTACAAACTCAATTAGAAGATGGAAAAGTTTTATTTAAAATTTCAGGCCCTACAAAGTTACCAATAGGACGAGATTCTCAAATGATGATGTTTGACTTAGGATATGGTGATTTTGGTGGAGGAATTCACTATCGACCCCATATTGATATAAAATATACTATGCCTAGTTCTGAAGTGACAATAGAAGCTTCCAAAACAGTTTCAGTTTATAAAGATAAAACAGAAACATCATCTTTAGTATGTGGTTTTGATGCTGATAATTCAAAAGTATATGGACTTATGGAGTTTGATTTAGATTCTTTACCCGATCATGAAAAAACTATAATAACAGATTGTTATATAAAAATAAGAAATAAAACAAGTACAAAAACAAGACAAGATATAAGATATAACGTTGAGTTTGTAGATCTTGAAGATTCTACTTATAAAGCTATTCAAGATAGAGAAAGAATAGAATTTATTGGTTATGAAGTAAGTCGTGCAGATATTCAAAAAGATAAGATTCATAAGTTTATCTTTGATCGTTACTCAAAATTAGCATTAGAAGATGTTCATAAAAATGGTAAAAAAGCAAAATTTTTAATAAAAGCAACAATTTCTGATATAAAAAATCATTTAGTTAGTTGGTATGGACGTGATACAGAAGATAGTGTAAAACTTGTTATAAACTATATAAATAGAAGAAGAGAACCTGTTTCTTGTATAAAAAATCTTTTCTTATCTAAAGAAAAAAATAAAGTAAAGTTAAGCTGGGAAAATCCTGAAGATGAAGATTTTGTAGGTGTTTATGTAGTTAGAAATAGATTTCATATACCTAGAAACCCTTTAGATGGTACGAAAATATACGCTGGACGTGATGATTATACTTATGATGACTTTGGTAATCCAAATATATCTAAATATTATGCTATATTTACATATGATAATGTTCCAAATTATAGTGAGCCTGTTATCATTCAACATAAAGGTGATTAAAAATGATATTAAAATTTAAAAAATGGTTTCCAAAAATAAAAAAATCTGCTTGGGTAGCACCTAGTGCAGATATAATTGGAAATGTAAAAATTGGACGTGATAGTTCAATATGGTTTGGTACAGTTATAAGAGGTGACGTACATAAAATAAGAATAGGGGATAGAACTTCAATTCAAGATTTATCTATGGTTCATGTAACACATTATAAAAATAAAGACATGAATGACGGTAACCCTACAATTATAGGTGATGATGTTACAATTGGTCATAAAGTTATGCTCCATGGTTGTACTATAGAAAATGGTTGTTTAATAGGTATGAGTGCTACAATTTTAGATGGTGCAGTTATAGGTGAGGGTAGCATTGTTGGTGCTCATTCTCTTGTAACATCAAATAAAGTTTTTCCACCACATAGTTTAATTCTAGGAAATCCTGCTAAAGTAGTTAAAACTTTAAGTAAAGAAGAAGTTGATGGTCTAATTGAACATGCTGCTAGGTATGTAGAATTTAAAAATGAATATAAATAAGTAGTAAATACTACTTATTTGTTTTCCCTATAATGTAATAAACATCTTTATTTTTAACTTTCTCAAGTTCAACATCATATTTATCACTCCAGTGACCTATCTCTTCAGTAAATTCTTTTAGTATTACTTCATTTTCTTTATTATCACATTTTATTTTAAAATATGATTCGCTATTTGATAGTGCAATGTAACCGTTCATATGCTTTAGTTTATCGTTTAAACTAATGATATGTTTTGAAAATTTATCAAAATTTTTTGTACTATCCATAGCTGTTTTTGTTTGAGTAAGAGTTCCTTCTCCATGTCCTAAATTAAGTTGCGCAACTAAAACTTCAGGGGTAATATCTAAATGCATTTATATACTTCCTTATTATCAATATTAAAAGTTTATTTTAGCTAAAATAACCAAAAAATAAAATAGGAAAATAATGAAAATTATACCATTGTTTCAAAAACTATTACAATATAAATCAATAACACCCCATGATGATGGTATTTATAATTTTATAGAAGATTATTTAGGTGATTCTTGGGAAGTTATAAAACTTGATATAAAAGATGTTAAAAATAGATTTTATTATAAAAAATTTAATAATAGAGATGAACATCTCTGTTTTGCAGGTCATATAGATGTAGTACCACCAGGTGAAGGTTGGAGTGTTGATCCTTTTGAAGCAGAAGTTAAAGATAGTATTATAACTGCACGTGGAACACAAGATATGAAAAGTGGTGTTGCTAGTTTTTTATATGCTTGTAAAAATATTAAAAGCTTTGATGGTACTTTATCTATTCTTCTTACTTCAGATGAAGAGGGTGAAGCTATAAATGGTACAGTTAAAGTTTTAGAATATTTAAAAGAAAAAGACTTTCTTCCAACATCTGCAATCGTTGCAGAACCTACCTGTGAAGATATATTTGGAGATGCTATAAAAGTAGGAAGAAGAGGTAGTATAAATGGATATTTTGAACTTCAAGGTAAACAGGGCCATGCTGCATATCCCCAAAAAGCTATAAACCCTGTACATCAAATATCAACAATACTTCCAAATATAGCAGGATACAATTTAGATAATGGAGATGAGTTTTTTTCTCCAAGTCAATTTGTAATTACAGATATAAGATCTGGTATGGAAGTAACAAACGTGACACCAGATAAATTAAATATGATGTTTAATGTAAGAAATTCTACAAAAACAACACAAGAAACAATCACAAACTTTATAGATAAAAAATTTGAAGGTTTAGATTATAATTTGAAATTAACTCAAGGTTCCTATCCTTTTGTAACAAATAGCAATACAAAAGTTGTAAATGCTTTACAAAAGAGTATAAAAAATATTTGTAATATAGACACAAAACTTAGCACTGCTGGTGGAACTAGTGATGCAAGGTTTTTTGGACAATTTAAGATACCTACAGTTGAATTTGGTGTTATAAATGATACCATCCATGCAATTGATGAAAGAACATCTGTAAAAGAGGTTGAAGAGCTTACAAGAGTATTTGTGGATATTATTGAGAATTGGTAAATTAAATATTTATGAAAGTATAACTTAAAGCTAAATGCTTTAAGTTATTTTTTAAAGTTAGTTTTATAAGTTATTACCTGATTGCTTCAAAGAACCAACCTCCATCCATTCTCATATCATCCAAACTAAGTGTTGTTCCTAGTTTCTCAAATTTATATGTGCCTGCTGGAAGTGTATTTGTCATAAGATAATATTTACCTATCTCACGAATATCTGGATATAAAGGAGTTATTGTTTCTACTTTTGTAACTATATTTGTAATTTTTAATCTTCCTTTATAATTATCAGGATATTGATTTGAAACAGCTGTCCATAATTTAAATGACTCATCTATTTGAATTTCACAATATGTAGCATCTGTTTTAAAATAACCATGGTTGTATGTATTAGGAAGAGTATAATTATCTTTAAAAGTTTCTTTACTATCTACTATTATATAAGATATATTTGCATTTGTTCGATCCCCTAAAGTAGAAGAAATAACCGTAGTATTAGCAGGTAATCCAGTACTAACACCAGGAGTAGTTTGATTATTATCAGGATTAGTACCATTAATATCACAAGAATCAGGATTAGGAGGGATAGGCATACCTAAAGGATTACAAGAAGGTTCATCAATTTCAATAGTACAATTACCAGAAGCTTTTACCCAAAAACCTTGCCCTTTTTTTAATGAATCTAATGTTTCACCACAATAGTTATATGTATTACCATCTGCTATATGTAATCTCCAATTTGGATTAGTTGTATCATTATTATCATAATACCAAATATGATCTACACAACCTGCATTATTAAATATTGTCATATCTTCTATATCTTCTATTGCTCCTAGTTGTTGACATCCATCTTTTATCTCCTATGTAAATCCTAATAAGCTTGTGCTTATTGCTATTACTAGTCCTAATTTAATTAGTGTTTTTTTCATTTTGTTTCTCCTTATTTTTGTTAATCTATATTTAGACACCTGAAATCGAATTATTATTTTATTGGGTTTAGGAGTCTATTTTGCTTTTAGTGTCAAGTGAAATTTTTATATATGAATTATTTGTAGATTATTGACTAAAAAGCATTATTGTAGTTATAATGTAAATTAATTAGTTTTCTAAAAGGCTTTTTATGAGATATACTTTTTTAAAAATTTTTATAATATTTGTTTTGATATCTACATATAGTTTTTCAAATACATTAAAAATTGTTTATAACCCTGAAACTGCACCTTTAAAATTTACTGATACTGATTCAAAACCAAATGGTATGTTAATAGATATTTGGAAGTATTGGGCAAAAAAGAATGATATAGATGTAGTTTTTATAGAAGCTTCTTGGGATGAAACTATAAGTATGATAAAAGATGGAAGTGCTGATATTCATGCTGGTATTTATTATACAAAAGCTAGAAGTGAATTTTTAGATTACCAAAAGCAACCATTATATGAAAATAAAAATTACTTTTTTTACAATAAAAAGTTTTTAACAGTAAAAACAAAAGCTGATTTAAAACCATTTGTTATTGGTACTGGCAATGGATACCCTAATGATTTTATGAAAGAGTTTTATGAAGATTATGCTCTTAAAAGTTATAAAAGTGATGATGAACTTAGCTATGCCTTTTTAGATGGAAAGGTGAAGGTTGCTTTAGCTGCAATGCCTGCTATGACATATTTTATTCAAAAAAACAATTATGATATGGATCAGTTTAAATATAGTGATAAAACATATGCTTATACAAAGAAGTATTATAGTGCTGTAAAAAAAGGTAATAAAAAAATTCTTGATATTATAAATAGTGGTTTTGATAATATAAGTGATGAAGAACTAAAATCAATTGAACAAAAATGGACTATTGGTTTAAGTGAAAATTATCTAAAGGATTATTCTTATAATAATATTGCACTTTCAAAAAAACAAAAAGATTATCTTTATAATAAAAAAAACTAAAACTTTGTGTTGATCCAAAGTGGTTTCCTTTTGAAGCTATAGATGATGGGAAGCATGTAGGTATTGTTGCTGATATTTTCAAAGAGTTTCAAGAGTATTTCCCTATTTCAATTAATCTTATCCAAACAGAAAATTGGGGTCAATCTTTACAATTTGCCAAAGAAAGAAAGTGTGATATTATAACAGCAGCAGCTATAACGCCTTCTCGTGAAAAGTATTTAAGTTTTACAAGACCTTATTTATGGTTTCCAGAAGTTATTGCTACAAATGAAGATGAACCCTTTATAGAAAAGTTTGAGTCAATTATTCATAAAAGAATAGGGGTTGTGAAAAACTCTGCTATAAACGAACTCATAAAAAGAAAATATCCAAATATAAATCTTATAGATGTAGATAGTGTTGCAGATGGACTGATGCAAGTTAGTCAAGGAAAATTATATGGATTTGTAAATACAAGTGCCGCTATTAGTTACTATATTTCAAAAGAAGGTATGACAAACTTAAAAATTGCTGCTAAAGTTGGGGTTGATTATTATCTTAGAGTTGCTGTACGAAATGATGAACCTATTCTTTTAGATGTATTTAATACAATTATTAACAATATTGATAAAAGTAAATTAAATGGTATAAAAGAACATTGGTTAAAAGTAAAAGTTCAAGAGATTATTGATTATTCTATTATTTATAAAACTGTAGTATTTTTCTTACTTATTATTTTAATAATACTTTATTGGAATAGAAAACTAAATGAAGAGATAAACCAAAGAGAAAAAATTCAAAAAGAGTTAGATAAACTCTCGCAAGTGATAGAACAAAGTACAGTTTCAGTAATTATAACTGACCTTAATGGTGTAATAGAATATATAAATCCATTTTGTGTAAAACAAACAGGCTATGAAAAAGAAGAGATACTTGGACAAACTCCAAGTCTTTTTAAATCAGGTTATCAAAATAAAGAATTTTATGCAAAGTTATGGAGTACTATAAAAGCTGGTAAAACATGGCAAGGTGAGTTTTCAAATAGAAGAAAAAATGGTGAGATATATTGGGAAAGTTCTGTTATAGCTCCTATTTTTGATAAAAATAAAAATATAAGCTTTTTTGCTTCAATAAAAGAAGATATAACAGATAAAGTTATAGCTAGAGAAAAACTTCAAATAGCCCAAGATGAAGCAATAAAAGCAAATAGTGCAAAGTCTGAATTTTTGGCTAAGATGAGTCATGAGATAAGAACACCTATGAATGCAGTACTAGGTATGTTATATCTTTTAGAAAAAACAGATATTTCATCAATTCAACAAAATTATATTAAAAAAGCTAGTCATGCAGCAAATTCATTACTTGGTATTATTAATGATATATTAGATTTTAGTAAAATTGAAGCTGGAAAACTTGATATAAATAATGAAGATTTTGAGTTCAATGATATGATAATGGATGTACTTAGTGTAATGAGTTTTAAAGCAGAAGAGAAAAACCTTGAGCTTTTAGCATATTATGATGACAAAATTCCTTCTTTTATAATAAGTGATAAATTAAGAATAGAACAAATACTTAACAATCTTCTTTCAAATGCTATTAAATTTACCCAAAAAGGTGAAGTGGTATTGTCTACAAAGCTTTTAAAAGAAAATAAAAAAGATATTGAGATATTATTTTGTGTAAAAGATAGTGGTGTAGGTATTTCAAAAGAAGCTCAAACTAAACTATTTCAAGAATTTTCACAAGTTAATAACTCAACAACAAGAAGTATAGAAGGTACAGGTTTAGGACTTGCTATATGTGAAAAACTATCAAATCTTTTAGGTGGAGATATTTGGATAGAAGAATCAAAAGAGGGCTTTGGGAGTACTTTTTGTTTTAATATTAAGTGTAAAAAGTCTAGTAAAAAACTATCGCGAAGTATGTCAAACTCATATATGAAAGATTTTAGATGTTTAGTTGTTGATGATAATATAAGTGCACAAGAGGTACTTTGTAGGATGTTGACATCTTTTGGATATGAAGTTGATATAGCAAATCCTGGAAAAGAGGCTATAAAGCTTATAAAGTCAAAAAAGTATGATATGTTATTTTTAGATTATAAAATGCCCCAAATGAATGGAATAGAAACTTATAAAGCTATCCAAAGTGACCTAATAAACAATGAAATAAAAACAATAATAGTATCAGCATATTCAAAAGATATAATGGATGAAAATATAAAAAGTTTAGGTATTCATGGATATTTAAGTAAACCAATATCACCTTCAACATTATATGATAAAATATTTGAAGTTCAAAATCCAATTATTTGTATTGATGATATAAAACTTGATGAAGTTGTAAAGTACTTTGATGGAATAAAAGTATTGTTAGTTGAAGATAATGAGTTAAACCAAGAGTTTGCAGTACATATGCTTCAAGATAGAGGTTTTAGTGTAGATGTTGCTTATGATGGTATAGAAGCTCTTACTTTAATAAAAAGTAAAAAGTATGATTTGGTACTGATGGATATACAAATGCCTCATATGGATGGCTTAGAAGCAACAGCACATATTAGAAAAATGCAAGATGATTATTTTAAACAAATACCTATCATAGCTTTAAGTGCTAATGCTCTTTTAGGTGATAAAGAAAAAAGTATAGATGCTGGAATGAATGAACATATAAATAAACCTATTGACCCTCTTGAACTATTTGAGGTAATAGGAAAATATATTAATTCTAAAGATAAAATTATATTACAAGAAAAAAAAGAAAATACAAATAAAGAAAATATAAACAAAAATATATTTGATGTGGAGAATACTTTAGCTAAATTAAATAACTCATATGATGTTTATGTAAAAATATTAAAACAGTTTAGTACAAATTATAGAGATATGTATGATGTAATAGAAAAATATGTAAAACAAAAAGATATAAAAAACTTAAGTTCAAAGATTCATGAGATAAAAGGGGTAAGTGGTAATATTGGTGCTACAAGATTATATGATAAACTTGTTATTATGGATATATTAGTAAGAAAAGATGATAATATACCCTCACCAAAGCTTTTAGAAGAGTTTAAAGATGAACTAAAGAATGTTTTAAAAGAGATAGATACTTTAGGAGAAAAAGAAATATTACAAAAACATTTTGATAAAGATAAAGTAACTACTCTTTTAGAGAAAATTTATGATAACCTTGAAGAAGATATAGTGCTTTGTGAAGAGTTATTAGAAGAGGTTAATCCTTATTTAATTCAAGAATATGAATATATTTCAAATCAATTGACAACTTCTTTAAATGCTTTTGATATAGAAAATATAAAACTAACAATAAAAAACTTTTTGGAGGAGATTAGCTAAATGAGAAAAAAAAAGATATTAATAGTAGATGATGCACCTTCAAATATCCATATGTTAAATTCAATGTTAAAAGATGAGTATTCTATTATTGTTGCAAAAGATTCTAAAAAAGCAATAGAATTAGCAAATAAAACACCACAACCAGATTTGATTCTTTTAGATATAGTTATGCCTGATATGGATGGCTTTGAACTATGTCAAGAGCTAAAATCAGCACAATATACAGACCAAATACCTATTATATTTGTTAGTTCATTAAATGATCAGGCAGAATATGAAAAAGCTATAAATTTAGGAGGGGTTGATTATATATCGAAACCTGTAGTAAAAGAGATATTACTAAATAAAATCAAAACTCAGTTTAATACAATAAATAAGCAACAACAAGAAGTGATACAAAGTCCAGATATAAAGGATATATACATGAATGATAAAATGCCTAAAATATTAATAGTAGATGATGCTCCACAAAATATACAAGTGGCATTAGAGATACTAAAAGACCAATATATAGTAAGTGTAGCAACAAGTGGACAAAAAGCTCTTGATATGCTCGAAGAAACATTAAAACCAGATCTGATTTTACTTGATATTATTATGCCAGAGATGGATGGCTTTGAAGTATGTAAAAGATTAAAATCAGATATTCGGTATAGTGATATTCCTGTTATATTTTTAACAGTTTTAGAAACTGAACATGATATGATAAATGGCTTAGAGTTAGGTGCTGTAGATTATGTAACTAAACCATTTGAACCAAAGGTTTTAAAAGCAAGAGTAAATACACATATAAAATTAAAATTATATTATGATGAATTACTACAAAACTTAAAAGATAAAGAAAAAATACTAATAGAACAATCAAAACTAGCTACACTAGGAGAGATGTTTGAAAATATTACACACCAATGGAAACAACCTTTATCTGTTATAGGTATAGTAAGTTCATCAATAAAATTAGAAAAAGAAGCAGGTATCTTAAAAGATGAAGCGCTTTTTAAATTTTTAGGAAGTATTGATAATTCTGTAAGTTATTTGACTAGTACGGTTGATGATTTTAGAGATTTTTTGATAAAAGATAATCCACAAGAGTTTTTTAAAGTTAAAACAGTGGTTGAAAATACATTGAAACTACTAGATTCTAAAATAAAATATGAAAATATTGATATTTCTATAAGTTTAGATGAACAAGAGTTATTTAACTTTAAAAATGATTTAGTTCAAGTACTAATGAATATTTTTACAAATGCTATTAATATATTAAAACAAGAAGAAAATCAAAAGAAAATAGATATTTCCTTTGATATTGATGATAAGTTTTATATATTAAAAATTTGTGATAATGGTGGTGGTATAGATGATGAGAT
>LLEK01000084.1_pt1 | contig 17020 bp, 21 predicted proteins | sample 595821 | NCBI WGS metagenome assembly LLEK01 (sample SAMN02919311, study PRJNA255460) | bioreactor metagenome | biome: chemostat; feature: culture 2011_25.1; material: sediment; isolation source: day79 25degC chemostat 2011 inoculated with Wadden Sea sediment taken from... | place: Germany: Bremen ...
ATGCTATTTACAATATCAAGCCCTATTCCAAAACCACCTTCACTTTGATTTGCTCTATAGTATCTATTTGTTATATTTTTTAATTCATTTTTATTTATACCAATACCTGTATCTTTTATAGTTAAAGTACTATTTTTAAGTGTAATTTCTATTTTACTATTTGGTTTACTATATTTAAGAGCATTTGAGATGATATTGCTTATAAGTCTAGAACAACTTTCTTTATCTATTTTATATTCAAAATCTTTTATTTGTAAATCTATTTGTATTTTTTTACTTTTGGCATAACCATTATGTATTAGTATTTGTTCCTCTAAAACATCTTTTATATTTATATTTTGAACTTTTTTAGAAGAATCTAACTCATCTTTTAATAAATAACATAAATCATCATATATATTGGAGATACGATTTGAACTCACTTTTATTCTATTTAATACTTTAGGATTTTCTTCAGCTCTTAAAGAGGATATACTCATTAAAAGTGCTGATATGGGAGTATTTAGCTCATGGGTAGTATCTTTTATAAACTTATCTAGTTTTTCCCTTTCACTTGCAATAGGTTTTAAGAATAATCTACTTAAAAAATAACCTACAATAGTAATAAAAATCAAAGCTAATACAGTATAAAAAATTATCTGTTTTTTTAACTTTTTATATCATTAAATAGTTCTGAATTTTTTAAAACAATATATTTTATTCCAAGATGTAAGTGTGCTGATTCATCTATTACATATAGTACCTTATCTTTTTCGTATATTTTTTTTGAAAAATCAATATTTTCTATCTCATCTCCATAAAGAATATTATACCTATTTGAGTACATTCCTATAATATAATTTGAATTATTTTTATAATCAAAAGCTTTACCATACATATGAGAGGCTATAGCTTTAGAGGCTATAGAAGTTGCATAAGTTCTCATATTGTCTCTTTGACTGTCTTTCATAGAACTAGATACAGTATTAAAATATAATATTCCAATTACTATTACAAGTAAAAAAGATGAGCCAAGATAAAGAGTTAAAAAACTAAAAAATGATTTTTTCTCAAGATTTGATAAAACGATAACCAACCCCTTTTACTGTTTCTATTCTTTGGCTACCTACTATAAGTCTTAAGTTTTTTATATATGTTCTTATAGTTGCATCACTTGGCTTATCATCATAAGCCCAAATATTTTGACAAAGTTCATCTTGAGATACTATTTTATTGCAGTTTTTTGATAAATATTCCAAGACCATAATCTCTTTTTCTCTTATATTTTTTTCCTCATTATCAATAGTTAAAATATATTTTGATTTATCAAGTGATATATTTGTATCAATATTTATAATATCATCAAGTTTATATATTCTTTTTATATTATTAAGTCGAAGTTCTAACTCATCTAATTCAAATGGCTTTTTAATATAATCATCACAACCACTTTTAAAACCAACTTTCATATCTTCAATACTATTTAAAGCTGTTATAAAAATAGTTGGGGTGTTATCTCCTATACTCCTAATATACTCTAAAAACTCAAAGCTACTACCATCAGGGACATTAACATCAAATAAAAATATATCATAAGATGATTCATCTATAAAGCTTTGAGCTTCATTTATATCAAAAGCATAACTTACTTCATAAGAGTTTTTTTCAAGATACTCTATAACAATTTCTGAAATAATAGGATCATCTTCTAAAAATAGTATTTTCATTATACCCTCATAAAGTATTATTTTATAAAATAATAGTATCTAAGTTTTAGTAAATATTACAAGGGGTTTTTCTATATTTAATTAACTAATTTTTTGCTTATTTCTATCTTATATAATATAATTTATTTTAATAAAGGAATTAAATATGTTACATGATATTTTAAAATCTTTAATTATAATATCTATTTTTATAGCTATTATTTTTTTGTCTGATAACTATAAAAATACTGAAAATAAAACAAAGGGTATAGACATCTCACATCATAATGGTTCAATAAATTGGAAAGAGTTATCAGAGATAGATTTTGTAATTATAAAAGCCACAGGTGGAAATACTTTTCAAGACCCAATGTTTGAAAATAATTGGCAAGGTGCTAGTTCTACTAATCTAAAAAAAGGAGCATATCATTTTTATTATGCAGATGATGATCCAATAACTCAAGCCAATAACTTTTTACAAACAGTTAAAACTCTAAATGAGTTTGACTTACCAGCTATTTTAGATATAGAATCATTAAATAATACAAATGAAAACACACTTCTTGATGGTATTGTAAAATGGTTAGAAAACATAGAAACAAAAACAAACAAAACACCAATAATTTATTCAGGTTTAACTTTTTACAAAAAGTACTTACTAGTTGATCAAACAAAAAAATACCCTATTTGGTTAGCTGATTATGATAAAACAGATTTAAAAGATTTAGAAGAATTATTACCAAATAGAGATATTATTATGTGGCAATATACCTCAAAAGCCCAAAGTAAAGGGATAAATGGTTTTGTTGATATGTCTTTTTTTTATGGAGAGTTAGATACTTTTATAAAAAGTTCAAATAATAAATAAAATACTCTAAAAAGAGATAATAAAAATATAAATTTTCTAAAAAAACACTTAAAAACAACCTATATAAAATACATTATAACCTTTCTACGTTTTTAATATTCTTCTTTTTTAAAATAATACACTTGACATATTTTTATTTTATACATATAATTACGTAACTAGTTACATAAAAAGGATACATTATGAAAAATATGCTTACTCTACTAATCATACTAATTGTTTTAATCTTTATATATACTTTTTATAAAAGTAACACAACTACAATAAAAAATCAAAACTACTCTAAAGAAGTTAAAGAAAAAACATATAATATGAAAACTTCTACCTTATAAAGTGTATAATTACACACTATAAATTCACTAAAGGTATTTAATGAAAGAATTATTTGACAGAACAGGTGTCATGGCTATAGGTACACGTCTTAGAATATTAAGTGAAACCGTTATAAAAAAATCTGAAGATATATATTCTCTTTATGATGTACAAATAAAGCCAAAATGGTATCCTGTTATTTACTCTTTATTAGAAGACAAACAACCCAAAACCGTAACACAAATTGCAAATGAAATAGGACACTCTCATGTTTCTGTTGTAAAGATTGTAAAAGAACTTTCAAAAGCAGATATGTTAATAGAGATAAAAGATATAAATGATGGAAGAAAAACAAATATCAACCTAAGCAAAAAAGGTAAGGAACTCACAGCTGGTTTAGAGTTTTTACACAAAGATACAACACTTGCTATGGAAAAAATGCTTAGTGATACTAGACATAACTTATGGTTAGCATTAGAGGAGTTTGAGGAGTTATATGAGCAAAGATCAACTTACCTTAGAGTTTTAGATGAAAAAAGAATAAGAGAAGCTAAAAAAACTCAAATTGTTGAATTTGAAGAAAAGTATGCAAAAGAATTTGAAGATTTAAATCTACAATGGCTTACAAAATATTTTGAACCAGAAGAAAAAGATTTTTTAGTTTTATCAAATCCTAAAAAATATATCTTAGATGAAGGTGGACATATACTTGTGGGTTTATATGAGAATAAAGTTGCAGCTGTATGTGCTTTGATAAAAAGTGAAAATGAAAATTACGATTATGAAATGGTAAAAATGGTAGTACGACCTGAACTTCAAGGAAAAGGGATAGGATTAATAATTGCAAAAGCTATTATAAATAAAGCAAAAAGTTTAAATGCAAAATCAATTTTTTTAGAAAGTCATACTATGTTAACTCCTGCAATTACTTTATATAAAAAACTAGGTTTTAAAAAAGTTGTTCAATTCTCAAAACTTTATAAACGCTCAAATATTAGAATGGAGTTATTTTTGGATTAGGAAAGTTTTATATATTCTACTTTGTAAGAGAAATGAGTTAAAGCCGTTTGATTTTACTATCTTTACAAATTTGATTTATTATAAGTTCTGATCTATAACTATTTTTTTCATTATAATTAATATAATAAGGATATTTATAGATTCTAAACTTTTTTAGAAGTAATTTTTTATTTGTATCATCTAGATTAATAACTTCATCTTCTTCTAATAAGTAACATACATCATCAAGCATATCTATTTTACTATGTAATTCAAATTTAAATTTAAATTTTTCTTTATCAATTATCTTTGTTATATTATACATTAATGCTTTTTTATCGAAAATACCAAAAAAAACTATAATTGCTGAGTCATAATTATCTAATTGTATTTTTGTATTATCATTTATATTTCTATATAAAAAAGGTTTTTTAATAGTTATATTATCAACTTTTATTGTTTTAGAATCAAAAAAACCTAATCTAACTGCAACAATACTCATTAAAATAATTAAGAGTATAAAGTAAATTATTTTTCTTATTTTATTCATAGTTTAATGGTTCTAAATTTATTTTATTAGTTACCATATAATTTTTATTTACAACTCTTTTTTAATTTTTTCTATAGTTACTTTAAATATAGGTAAATTAAATCTAATAACATCTTCTATAATATTATCATCGGTACTATCATAATCATGGGCAATATAGTTTCTAAGGGTACTTATCCCTTTTAGGTCATTACTTGAAAAGTACTCAAGAATTTTAAACTCATTATCTTCTTTAAGTTTCGAAAATTGTTCAGCTATACGAACAATATTCATCCTAATAGCAGGTTTTATAAGCTTATCTTCTATGGCTATTGTGATTTTTATCTCTTTGTTTTGAAGAATATACTCGATATTTTCAATGGATTCAACAATTTTATCAAGTTTATTAATACCACTAGACATAAATAATATCCTTGAATAACTTTTTATTATTATCAGATACAAAGTCTATTTTTGTTTTAAAAGTTTGTTGTAGTTCTTTTTTTATATCATCAATTCGCAAGAGTTTGGAAAACCCATCTTTATAGTTTTGTGAGAATTTATCATAATCAAGGCTATAAACTATATCTATATCACTAAAGTTATCTTGGGTATTTTTTGCATAGCTTCCAAATAGTCCAAGAAGAACTAATCCCTCTTTTTCATAGTTGGGTTTTAACTCTTTTAGTTTTGATAAAATAGCACTTTTTGTAAGTACTGACATTATAAATTCTCCTATTTACTTATTAATTAAAATAATTATATCAAAAAAAACAATAAAAATAAAAAAAGGTAGAAAAATCCCTCTTCTACCTTTTTTAAATATATAAATAAGCTTATATCCCTACAGGATCATTTGCTTTCATTGTACATTTATTGTTTTTATCACACTCTATATTTGCATCAAGGTAAAAAACATTATTCATTCTTTTATAGTTTATCTCTTTTAAGAATCCTACTGCTTCCATACCTCTTGTTCCAGTTCCACAGAAAAATATCACATCACCTGTTTGAGGAATCATTTTTGCTAACTCTTGTGGTTTTATTTTTTCTGCTTGAATATTAATAGCACCTGCAATTGTACCTTTAGCATAATCTTCTTTAGCTCTTACATCAACTAAAGTAACAGATTTTGGTAACTTTTTATAATTTGCAATAAACCACTCACCATCTACTGTACCTGTATCACTACCAAGCATTAGAACACCACTTTTACTTTTTACATTCTTTTTAACTTTTTTAGCTTTTGCTTTTGAACCACCACCTGTATATGGATACTTTTTCTTTTTCCATGCTGGTAAACCTCCTGCAAATACTTTTACATTTGTATAACCACTAGCAACTAATTTATTTGCTAAAGCATGAGACTTATGACAAGCAAATCCACTACAAAATGTAACAATAGGAGCTGTTTTATCTATAGGTAAAAACTTACTAAGTTTTTTGTACTTTGTATCAGGAAGACTCATAGCACCAGTTATAGTACTTCCCATAAATTTACCCCAAGGTCTTGCATCCAAAAATAAAGCACTTCTTTTATCAAATATAGCTTTTGCAACTATTTTATCAATCTCTACATAGTTTTTAGTTTTCCACTCAGGAAGTCCAGCAATATATACTTTTACATTTTTATGACCTTTAGCCATAAGTTTTAAAGCTACTTTTGGAGACTTTGAACATTTATATCCACCACAATAAACTATGATTTCTTTATTTTTATCCATTTTTCCAAATAAAATATCGTATAATTTATCAAACTTTGTATCAGGTAAAACCATCGCACTTGGTATGTGAGATATTTTATACTTTTTAAAAGGTCTAGCGTCTAAAACTAAAGATCTTGCATTTTTTCTAGTTCCATCACCAATAGCTTTTAATACATAATCATACCCTACAACTTCTAGCTTATGATCATTTATAAGCTTCTTAACCTCTGATGACGCTTTTGCATCAAAACCACCTTGTTGTTGTGATGTAGCTACACTACAACCAACAAATCCAAATGCAACAATTGTCACAATCAATAATTTCAACGAATTTATACTTTTCTTCATATTTTCCTCCTAGAGATGATAAAGTAGCGTAAAATGCTAACAATATAGTTACAAACATTTTATCTCTTTCTTACTAAAATTGTATCATAATTAATTTAAAGAGTGAACAGTTATTCAAGCTAATTTAGGAGGGTAGTAAGATGGAAACAATTAAAAAAAAGTTAGAGTTTTTAGAAAATTTAGATCGTAGAGATGCTCTAAAACAATTAGGTGCATTAGGAGTCACCCCTTTTGTTTTAACACAACCAAATCAAGCTAAAGCAAGTACAATAAAATCAAATGCAAAAATTGTAATAGTAGGTGGTGGAGCTGCTGGTATAACAATGGCAGCTAGATTAAATAAAGCAATAGATAATCCAAATCTAACTATTATTGAACCAAACACCAAGCATGTATATCAAGCAGGTCATACTCTTGTAGGTGGAGGTATAATAAAAGCTAGTAAGTTAGTTGTTGATACAAAAGACTATATACCAGGAACTACAAAATGGATTCAAACTCTTGCTACAAATATTGACCCAGATAATCAAAAAGTATCTTTACAAAATGGTGAAGTATTAGATTATGATTATTTAGTAGTTTGTCCAGGGTTCAAATATGACTGGGATAGAATTGAAGGATTAGATCCAAATATAATAGGTACAAATGGAGTTAATACTATTTATACCCTTGATGGAGCTAAAAAAACTTGGGAAAATATACAAAGTTTTGCTAAAACAGGAGGTGAAGCACTATTTACTCACCCTGATACTCCTATAAAATGTGGAGGGGCTCCTAAAAAAAATCATGTATATAATGGAAGACTATTTAAGATCTCAAAAGGCAAGAAATAAAACTAAAATGAGTTATTTTACAAATAGTGGTAAAATGTTTCCTATACCTATATTTGAAAAAGCTATTATTAACCACTATAACACAAGAGATATGAACTATAAACTAAAACACAATCTTGTAAAAATAGATACAGATAAAAAGTTAGCTACCTTTGCAACAAAGATAAAGAAAAAAGGTGCATGGGATGAAGACCTTGAAGAGTATGAAGAGATTATTGAAGATAAACTTATAACAAAGCCGTATGACTTTATACATATACCACCTCCTATGAGTGCCCCAGATGTTGTAAAAAAATTCTTCATTACCTTGGCAAAAAGGTGCTGCTGGAAAACTTGGACTTGTAGAAGTGGATAAGTACACATTACAACATAAAAGATATAAAAACGTATTCTCTTTAGGTGATGTTATAGGAACTCCATATGGAAGAACTGGTGCAACTATTAGAAAACAAGCTCCTGTTGTAGTTCAAAATATGATTGATGTTATAAATGATAAAGAGCCTAGTGCAAAATTTAGTGGATATACAGCATGCCCTATTATTACAAAATATGGTAAAGTGATGTTAGCAGAATTTGACTACACTGGAAAACCAGCACCAACTATTCCAGGTCTCTCAGTAGAAGAAGAAAGATGGATGTGGTGGGTTATGAAAGTTTATATTTTAGAACCTATGTATTTTCATGGAATGTTAAAAGGAATTGCTTAACTTTTAACAAAAAATCTCACAAAATTATCAAATAGGACTAAAATAGTCCTATTCCTTGATTTGTATCAATGTTATTGTATTCATATTTAGTTAAATTGCGATTTATAAATTAAGACACTTACTAAATAGACATAAAGATATAAAAAATAGTATAGAGAGAACATCTGCAACGTAAGGGTAAAATCTTTGATTTTTGGGTACCCAACAGTGAAGCCGTTTGAACTATATTATCTTTTATATCTGTCTATTTAGTCAATGTCAATATTAAGGGATACAATATGTTTATTTTAAAATCACTTTATTTAAGAATGACAATAGTTCATTATATTGGTATTATTCTTCTACCTTTAAATGCTTTTCTTTTTAGTCAAAACACTATATCACAAACTATACAAATCATAATTGCTTTGGTACTTATCATACATGAATTAGATGAGAGAAAAAATGGAAATCACTTATCAAAAAAATTGGTTGAGTTTTTAAAAAATATGGATAATAAAGATGTAAGTTTAGAGATTAATACTTCAATGTCTAGTGAATATAATGAGATAAAAAAAGTAATTGATCAAAGAGAAAAACAACTTATTGCAAAAGAAAAAGAGGAATTAACTCTAATAAAAGAAGCAAAAAGAGTTATGGATAAAGTAAAAAATGGTTTATATTCAGATGTTATTACATCTACATCTTCAAATGAATCACTTGAAGAATTTAAAAAAGGTGTTAATGATATGATTATTGGAACAAAACAACACTTTTCTACAATGAATACTATTTTAGAACAATATAAAAATTATGATTATAGAAATGAATTAAAACTAAATAATATAATCAAAGATAGTGAACTTGACCTTGTGGCTAGTGCTACGAATAATCTAAGAGAAGCTATAACTCAAATGTTGTTAGAAAATAAAACAAATGGAGTAACACTACAAAGCTCTTCTAAAATTTTATTGGAAAATGTAGATAAACTAAACCACTCTTCAAATGAAGCAGCTACAAGTTTACAAAATACCTCAGGTGTATTAAAAAATATTACACAAAATGTATCTAAAACATCAACACAAACAACACAAATGTCTAAACTTTCAAATGCAGTAATAAACTCAGCAAAACAAGGACAACAATTAGCCTTTAAAACAAATACATCAATGGATGAGATAAATGAACAAGTAACTGCAATAAATGAATCTATTACTATTATAGACCAGATTGCTTTTCAGACAAACATCTTAAGTCTAAACGCAGCAGTAGAAGCAGCAACAGCTGGAGAAGCTGGAAAAGGTTTCGCAGTGGTGGCTTCTGAAGTTAGAAATTTAGCCAATAAAAGTACTGAAGCTTCTAAAAAGATTAAAGAGTTAGTAGAATCTGCAAATATAAAGGCAAACGAAGGTAAGATGATAGCTAATGATATGATTGAAGGATACAATTGCTTAAGTAGTGATATTGATAAAACAATACAAATTATTGGTGATGTTGCAAATATATCAAAAGAACAACAAACAGGTATTGTTCAGATAAATGATGCTGTTAATATACTTGAAGAACAAATTCAAGCTAATACAGAAGTTTCATCACAGGCCAATAACATAGCAATAAAAACATCAAATATCGCAAATACAATTGTAGATAATGCAAATCAAAAAGAATTTGAAGGTAAAGATACTATTAGTTGTGAAAGATGTGCTTAGAAAAAGGATAATAAGATGAATGCAAACTCTAAAAAAATAAGTAATATCAATGAAAAAGATTTCAATAAAATACTTAGACATTATAAATTTACACAAGCAGATGCTACTGCTTTAAAAAGTATAAAAAGTATTGCAAAAGAATATACTAAAGATTTATTAGAAGGGTTTTATAAATTTATCCTAGAGTTTGATCATGCTAAAATATTTTTACACAATAAAGAGATTTTAGGGCGTCATGAGATAGGTATAGAAAACTGGTATCTAAACCTTTTTTGTGGAAAATATGATGAAAACTATTTTGAAAAACTAAATATTATTAGTGAGATTCATGTAAAGATTGGACTACCTGCACACTATGTAAATACAGCTTTTAGTTTTGTAAGAGGTTTTGTAAAAGATATACTAATAAAAGAACAAAAACTTGAAGCCCTTAGTTCTTGGGATAAAATCATTGATATTAATCTTGATATTTTAACTATTGCCTATAGAGAAGAGGAACAAACTAAAATGGTTGAAGATATCATCTTTTTAAAAAGTGCAGTTGAAAAGGGAGATATTTTTCCATATAAACAAGCTATCTTAAACTCAAAAACACTAAAAATAGAAAAATACGAATGTCTAATGAGAATAAAAAACTCTCAAGATGATAAGATTTATTCAGTATTTCCATACCTAGAAATATCAAAAAAAAATCAAACTATATGAAAGTATGATGAATATTATGTTTGAAAAGTCACTAAAACACTTTTGTGGAAAAGATACAGAGTTTAGTTTAAACCTATGTTATGATGATATTGCAAATCCTATTTTTAGAGAATATATCTATAGTAAAGTAAAAGATTGTAAAACAGCTAAATATATTATATTTGAGATTTTAGAATCAGACTTTATAAAAGATTTTTCTATAGTTATAGACTTTGTATCAACTATTAGAAAATATGGATGTAAAATAGCCATAGATGACTTTGGTAGTGGATATTCTAGTATGGAAAATATACTACAACTAAAACCAGAATTTATAAAAATAGATGGATCTTTAATAAAAAATATTGATAGCTCACAAGAGTCAAAAACTATAGTAAAAAATGTAATAAACATGGCAAAAGAACTAAATGCCAAAACAGTTGCAGAATATATACACTCTAAAGAGGTTTATGAGATTGTAAAAGACTTAGGTGTGGATTATTTACAAGGTTTTTATTTAGGTGAACCTGAACCTTTAGATAAATAAGTTTTAAAAGAGAAGTATACCTTTCTCTTTTAACTTATATCATGAATCTTTGATATTTTATTGTCTTTAAAAGTAAAACTTGAACTACCTTTAAAAGATATCTCTTGCCCTGCTTTTAAACCATCAGGTGTACTTATAGCCATAGTTGCACTAAAAACAATATCTACAGTTGCACCATTTTTTAAAAAAGCAATATTTTGAATCTCTTGTTTTCTTTTAGTAAACAATGCTTTTGATTGTTCTGCAAGTAAAGAAAACTCAAGCTTTCCATTTGTACTATCTGTAATCTCTCCATGAGAAATATTTTTAAATTCAATATCTTCATCTAAAAACTCAAGCATAGCTTCTATATCAAAGCTATTATATGCTTGAATATAACTATCTATAAGCCTTACTTTTCTTTCTATCTCTTTTTGATCCAAAATAGTTCCTTGTTATTTTTGATAGTTTATTAAAAATAAAATATTACAGTTTGTTTTCTAAAAGTATGTATAGGTTATAAAAGTCAAAATAATAATTAGATTACTAGCTATTTAAAATAAAAATGTTATCATCTAGTGATAATCAAAAAGGTACAAAATGTCTAAAGTTGTAAATATAGGAATAATGCCCCTAGAAAAATATAAAAAAAGAACTATAGCTATAGCAAAAGGTAAATACATACCTAAAAAAAATGAACCAAAAATATGGTTCCAATCAGTAAAATCAATGGCACAAATTCTATCAAGCCAAAATCAAGAGCTTTTAAAAACTATACTAAAAAACAAACCCCAATCACTAAAAGAATTAGAAGAACTAACAGGTAGAGCAAAATCAAATCTATCCCGTACACTAAAAACTTTAGAACGATATGGAATAGTAGAGCTTCATAAAAAAAGTAATACTTTAGTACCAGAGGTTTTAGCGACTCATTTTAAGCTTGAAATTGATATTGATGCGGCTTAGGTTATTTAAGTTAGAAACTTAAAATTTTAGTTTTTTATAATTTTTTTATTTTTAGCTCTTTTAGAGACTGGAAAGAGACTTAATTCTTGTATTATTTAACTTTATATCAATAACTAAGGATATATAGTAAATGTGGGCAGATAATGAAACAACAGAAGATTTTTTAAATTATGAAGTACATTGTAATTTAATTAAAGAATATGTAACTAATCCAAATTTATTACCATTAACAATTGGTGTTTTTGGAGATTGGGGAAGTGGTAAGTCAAGTATTATGAAAATGCTTGAACAAAAATTAAAAGATGATGATAAAGTTTTAACAATATATTTTAATAGTTGGCTCTTTGAAAGTTATGAAGATGCTAAAGTATCTTTACTTGAAAATATACTACTAGAATTATCAAGTAATAACAATTTAAGTGATGTTGGAAAAAAGAAATTAGTTGATTTACTATCTAGAGTAGATTATATGAAATTAACTTCTGATGGAATTAAAAAATATGGTAAAAGTATTATAGATATTTTTTCAACAGGAGGTGCTTTCACAGCATTAGAAGCTGGATATAGTATGATAAAAAATGATACTATAGAAGAGATACAACAAGATGGTTTTTCAGATTTTGATAAATATATAAAAAAAGAACAAGAGAATACAACAAAAAATACAATTAAAACTTTTAGAAGGGATTTTGAAGAATTAATAAAGGCGACAAATTATGAGAGTGTAGTTATATTTGTTGATGATTTAGATAGATGTATGCCAGAAAGGGTTATTGAAACTCTGGAAGCTATAAAACTATTTTTAGCTGTTCCTAATACAGCTTTTGTAATTGGTGCAGATGAAAGAATAATAAAACATTCTATATCAATGCATTTAAAACTTCATACTTTTAACAATAATTCTGATTATTTACAAGATTCTCAACAAATAGTAACTGACTATATAGAAAAGCTTATTCAAATACCTTATCGAATACCAAAGCTATCTCCAGCTGAAATTGAATCTTATAATAATCTATTGTTTAGTAATGCCTTATTAGAAAAAGATGATTTCAATAAAGTATATGATTCATATTTAGAGTTTAGAAAGAATGATTTTTATAGTCCTTATTCATTAGGAAATATAAAGGACATAATTACTTTAGATGAGAAAATAGATTTAAGTAACTTATTAAATATCTCACATTTTATGAGTCAAATGATTACTAACGTTCTAAAAGGTAATCCACGACAAACCAAAAGATTTTTAAATACATTTATTTTAAGAAATAAATTAGCAATTGTTGCAAATTTAGAAATTGATATTTTTGTCCTTATCAAACTTATGTTATTAGAATATTTAAATCCAATATTATTCAAAAAACTTAATGAACTACAATCAAGTGAGACAGGTATTGTAAATGAGTTAAAAATGCTAGAGTCAATTTTTATAGATGGAGAAAATAACTCATTAGGAGATGGATTTCAAGAATGGCAAACTGTACAAATTCAAAATTGGATTAAAATTAATCCAAAAATTGGAGAAATTGATTTAAGGAATTATTTTTGGTTGGTTAGAGATAAAACAGAATCTACTTTATCAAATATTCATATGGTTAGTCCTATAGTACAGAAGTTATATACTGCAATCATTGATAATGACAAGCACAAACGTTCTGCTTCACTTATGGATTTATCTCAACATGATCAAGATATTATAGAAGAAGTTTTTAATTTAATAAAAATTGAATTTCTTAACAACCCATCTCAGACAAGTCATTTGATTATTGTTTTATTTGATTTTCTAGAAAAGATTGAGAATGTTTTATTTGCAAATGAAATTTTAAATATTTTAATAGAGATAAACTTTTCATTGATTAAAGATGAAAGAATTGTACTTGAAATATTAAAATATATTCAATCAAAATATACACAATATGTAGAGCGAGTAAATGAAATAGTTAAAATTTATTCAGGAAAACAATCTTCGGTATTACAAAAAGCATCAAAAAAACTTATTAAGGAATAGAAAATGGGAACATCAAAAGGATATAGTCCTCCATCAGGAGTAGATTGGACACCTTTAAAGAAAGAAATCACAGATTTAGCAAATCATTTAGATACATATAGTACTGATAAAAAGAAAGAGCTTTCAACACAAATTGTAAGTGATTTTATAACAGCAATAGGTGGAAGTGAAGGTTTTTCAAGAGCGTCAAGAAATACTAAAAGTTCTAGTAGTGGTACAGTATTGAGTTCTAAAGCTGGACGTGCTACTGCAATAAGATTAGGTAATATTCTATCATCTATTAGTACAAATGGTATCAGAAAAACTTTAGAAAATGAAAAAATAGATTTTTCAAACTTAACAATTGATGAGTTAGAAAAAAAACTACTTGAAAGTTATTCTGATACTGCAAGTAATGAAGATATTGATGCAGCTAATAAAGCTATGTCAGAAGTGATTATAGAAGTTTTTAAAGATGTTGATAATATAGATGAATTAGAAAGTAAAATTATGGGTATTGTAGAAACAGAGAATGTATTATGTTCTTTCTATGAAAAATATATTTTTAAAAGATTTAAGAGAAAGTTTGAAGAAGAATCAATAAAAAAATATGGTATTGAAAAAGCAAGTAAAATTATGTCTGGCACTGAAAAAGCACTTAATGTAATGCTTAAAACATATCAATGCGATAAAAAGCTTACTGATATAGATTTTTCAACAAAAGATGGAGAAGAATTTGTTCAAGGTATGCTCGAAAATTTAACAAAATATTTAGAGGATTACAATAATGAATGAATTAACAATAAAATATGGAGAAAATAAAGAACGAGATAAAAATGGGTTACTTTATATGTATATTGAAAAGGTGGATGATAATCAATTAGTAAAAGTTAATTTTAATTATCTTAATTTATTTAAAGAAGAACAGTTGTTTAATCCTACAAAGGAAAGTTTAGATTTTTTATATACAACATTTTATATTTATTTGACTGATATTTTATTACCTAGAGAAAAAACATCAGTTGATAATTGGTCAAGAGATATAAAATTAAATATACCAGTTTCTAATCCTACTTTATGGAATGAAAATAAAGAGATATTAATAGAAGCTTTAAATTTTCTGACAGGTGATGTTTGGGAATTTAACTTTTATCAGTTAGACACAGACTATTTTAAAGTTGATTCATTAGATTTTAATACACTTGATATAGAACATATATGTCTCTTATCGGGAGGTTTAGATTCTCTTATAGGTGGAATCAATCTTGTTGAAGAGAATAAAAATATTTTATTTATATCTCATTTTGGTGGTAAATCAGCAAGACAAGAGTACCAAAGAAAAATTTTTGATACTTTAAAAGGTGTAAATCAAAATATTTACTTATCCCAATTTCATGTTGAACCAAATAATGCATTTTATCGTACACAAAATGAAAAGAAAAATATATATGATATTAATCAACGTGCTAGATCAATACTATTTCTAGGATTTCAAATTTTTAATGCAATCAATTTTAATTTATCAAATGTTATTGTTCCTGAAAATGGGTTAATAAGTATAAATTTACCTTTAAATGAATCTCGATCTATATCAAATAGTACAAAAACTACTCATCCTTATTTTTTTAGCACACTTGAGGGTTTTATGAGTAGTTTAGGGTTTCAAATAAAAATTCATAATCCTTATAGATTTTGTACAAAAGGGCAAATGTTAGATACTTGTCAAAATAAAAAACTAATGGAAATACTATTAGAAGATAGTATTTCTTGTTCACATAATGCACACAGTAGATGGTGGGTAAGAAGTGACAAATTAAACTGTGGATATTGTGTACCTTGTATGATAAGAAGAGCCTCTATTCATCACTATGATTCATCTTTGGATGACTATAATAGATATGGACATAATTTAGATGAGAATGAACTAGATTTAAATAGACAAGATTTAGATAAAGACACAGATTTATTAGCAATGATAAACTTTTTAAATAAAAAGCTTACTAAAGATGAATTAGAAAGAGAATTATTATTAATTTCTAAAGTAAATAATAGTGAAAAAATTGCTACAATGTTGGAAAATGGTTATGAAGAAATTAAAAAGTTTATTATCGAAAAAGCAGATGATAGAATAAAAGGAATGATAAACTGAATTTAGTAGATACACATTGTCATATAAATTTTTTTAAAAATGCTGGTGATATTGCATTAGAGTGTGAACAAAAAAAAGTTCATACAGTTTATGTGACAACCCTACCTTCTCAATTCAATGAGACTTTTGAATATGTTAAACAATTAAAGTATATTTATCCTTCTCTTGGATTTCATTGTTTAGAAAGCGAATATAACTTAGAAAAAGAAAAAAAACTTTTTTTGAAAAATATTGATAAGACCATATTTATAGGTGAAATTGGATTAGATTTTTCAAAAAGAGCAATTAAATCCAAAGAAGAACAATTAAGGCTTTTTAAATTCATTTTAGAATCTATCAAAGAGAAAGATAAAATATTAAATTTACATAGTTCTAGTGCAGAAGACGAAGTTTTAGAGTTAATTGTAAAATGTGATATTAAAAAAGCAATTTTTCATTGGTATAGTGGAAAGACAGGAACGTTGAATAAAATATTGGATAATGGTTATTACTTTTCCATTAATGAATCTATGTGTAAAAGTAAAAAAGGACAAAATATAATTTCAAAGTTACCAAAAGATAAAGTTTTAGTTGAAACTGATGCTCCATTTATTAAAGATGTATTACCTTATAAAAATTTTAATGTTTATTACTATTTGAGTAAATTATGGAATATAAAAATTGATGATGTCTTTAAAATAGTTTTAGATAATTTTAATAGATTACAAAATACGAAAAAAGACTTATTTGATTATTGAGGAAATGATTTGGAAAATATTATTGAATATTTATCAGTTTTAGGAATTTGTACTAACAGCATTATTTGCAAGTATTGGATACTTTTATAAAAGTTCTTAAGACGTAAAAAAGTTATTAAACAAGTATATTTTACTATTTAGAGTTAAGAGATGCGTTAGAAAAAAAGATATATTTCAGTAGATGATATATTAAAAAGAATATAAAAAGTACTTGAACGAAAAAAAGATTTTAAATCCACAGAAACAGAAGTTGATTTAAAAGATACAAATGATATCACAACTTGATTTTACAAAAC
>LLEK01000085.1_pt1 | contig 16847 bp, 17 predicted proteins | sample 595821 | NCBI WGS metagenome assembly LLEK01 (sample SAMN02919311, study PRJNA255460) | bioreactor metagenome | biome: chemostat; feature: culture 2011_25.1; material: sediment; isolation source: day79 25degC chemostat 2011 inoculated with Wadden Sea sediment taken from... | place: Germany: Bremen ...
TAAACTCTATACCATTCATTTTTGGAAGATTTATATCTACAATTATTAAATCAGGTTTAATTTTATTGTAAAGAGTAAGACCATCTTCTGCATTACTAGTTGAGTATATATTTTTTACATATCTTCTTAAAAACTCTTCAATATAATCTCTAATATCTTCATCATCTTCTATATAAAGTATCTTTAAATTAGATAATGCATTTTTAAAATTAACATTCATTATAATTAAATCCATTATATTATTATTTAATAATAACATAATAATTAAAAATAGTGTACAAATAATGTAATAAAATATTATTTATACGATAAAAATAGGAGAGGTTTTGGGAATTTTATAAGAAAAAGATATAGCTCAAAATTAATAACTTATGTTATTAATTTTGATTACAGTTTATCATTAGAACTTGGTTTAATTTATTGAATACTTCTAAAGTATCATTTTCAATTTCAAGTGCTTTTGACTCTAGCTCTCTTTGGGCTATTTTTGTTGCATTTTCATCAATATATTTTTGAACGCTACCGTGTACTTTTTTATGTGCTTCTTTTAATTCTTTCCATGCAGGAATTTTTGTAAAGTCTTCACCTGTTTTTTCTTGTTCATCTAACCATTTACCCATTCTACAGCTATGATGATCAACAACTTTAAAGCTAACAAATTCATTTAATCTTTTAAAGTTATTACTTTTAAAGGCAATATGATCTCTTTTATAACTAGAGATAGTATGAGCTAAAGATGGATCACACACTATCTTTTTATATTCATCACTGAAGTGTGCTTGAGATATTGTTACTTCTATCTCTTGTGATAGTTTTTCAACTTCATTTGATATCTCATTTAGACTATTTGCATTTGTAGCATTTTCTTGAGTTATACGATCAATTTGAGTAATAGAATCATTTATTTGAAGTATTCTATTTTTTTGATCTTCAGATGCTGAAGTTACACTATCTATAATCTCTTTAGTTTCATCTATTTTTTCAGTAAGTTCACCATATCCTTCTATCATACTTGAAGATACTTTTTGACCATCTACTGCTTTTTGTGTAGCACTTTCAACTAATTGTTTTATATCATTTGCAGCTTCTGCACTTCTACTTGCTAAATTTCTTACCTCTTGAGCAACAACTGCGAAACCTTTTCCAGCCTCACCTGCAGTGGCTGCTTCAACTGCTGCATTTAAAGATAATATATTTGTTTGGAATGCTATTTGATCAATTACTGTGATTGCTTCTGTTATTTGATTTATTTTTTCATTTATATCTTGCATTGCATCTGAAGTATCATTTGCAAGAGTATTTCCTTTTGTTGCTTTATCTTTTAATTGGTCTGAAATACTAGACATATTAGATACACTTTGTGCATTTGATTGAATAGTAGATGTTATCTCTTCAATTGAAGCAGCTGTTTCTTCTAAAGATGCAGCTTGTTTGTTTGATGAGCTTGATAGTGTTGAAGAGGTACTTAATAGTATGTTGGTGTTGTTATTTAATTTTTCAATAACATTACTAAATGTTGCCATAAATATAGATATATCTTCTCCTAAAGCCAATAAAGATGTACTTAGTGTACCAATATCTCCTGCCATACCTTTTCTTTGATCTTCACTTAATCTGAAATCATATTCATATTGTCCGTATGATTCTAGAATTAAACTTAATGTATCTAATTTTTCTTTTGTAGTATTTATCATGTTATTAACATTTGTTTTTAATAAATCTACAGCATCACTACCAGCTTCTGCTTTTATATTATATGAAAAGAATCCATTCTCAACTCTTGTCATAGTTTCATCAATCTCTTTTAATACAATATTATCTTTATATGCTATCTCTTTAGTTTTTATAACTTCACCATTAATAGTGTTTATTAAAACGGCAAATTCATCACTTCCCTCTATATCTTTTATCTCAATATCTTCTTGTTTTTTAGATATAAAATCAAAGAAATTCAACAGATTCTTTTTAAGTAGTTTCATATCTGAATCAATTCTTTTATAAATTAATAAACCTAAAAATAGTGTAAGTAATAATATAACTACCCCTAATATTACATTACTTATAAATTTAGCTTGGGCATTGTTTTTTAATTTGTTGATTGATTGTGTTAATTTGTTTGAAACAAATTTTTCAACTTTGTGCATCATCTCTATTTTTTTAGTTGCCAGTTTAAAGAAGTTTTCACCTTCTCCTTCATATAAATCTAAATCTTCATCGTTTGCTAAAGATCTTACAAACTCTTTATAATCATCTAAATTAGTTTTTTTAACTACTGAATTATAGTATTTTAGAGTATCATCATTTGCAATTTTTAAGAATATAGCTAATTTTAAACTTTCAGATGAAAGAATTGATTTTAGTTTTATTTGACCATATAGTATGTTTTTACTATTATCATCTTCATCTGTTATATTATCAAGCTCACTTATTGTATTTAGACCATATGATCTTATTAGTTCTGTATCATCTTTTGTTGAAAGAATATTATAATAAGCGATGATTTGTGTTGTGATATTTGATACATCACTATAGTGAGAAAGCTCTAAAAGAATTTCTAATAAACTATTATTTAAAGAGGTATAAAAGTTTAAAGCATTTGTTGCTTTTGTATTTTTTATATTTTCTTTACTAATTTGCCCTCTAACTTCACTAAGTCTTTTGTAGATATCAGTCTTCTTTTTAATCAAAATGTTCTTTAATTCACTTTTTACCTCAATTGTTTTTAAAAATTGTTTAGATTCAGTATAAAGCTTATCTACTTTTTTTCTTTGACTCATTAATTCATCAACAAAATTCTCACCATTACTACTTATAAAACCAGCAGTATAGCTTCTTTCTATCTCTTGTTCGTTTACAATTTTGGCAATAGTATTTGTTACATGAATAAGTGGTGTTAGTTGTTTCATACTTTGTGTTTGATTATATGACTGAATAACAGTGGTAACAATAAAATATAATAATCCAGCTAGTGGTATAAATGTTAATATTTGAAGTTTTGTTTTTAAGGAAAGGTTTCCTAGTAGCTTTTGCATATGTGCCCCTTATGATAAATATAAGTATTTTATATTTATAAGTTTTATTAATAATTATAGTATAAAAAACTTTATAAGTGTCAAAAAATAATTTTTATTTTTTTCAATTATAGGTTTAATTGAAACAATGGTATAATAAGTAACAGTAGAAGATATAATGTAAGTTAAGATATATTATATAAACAAATTAGAAATTATTTTAAAGAAAAATATAAACTTATAGACCTAAATATTGGTTAATATTATCAGCATAAATTGGGAGTAAAATCATGGATTACAAAATATCACAAAATATAAAACTATTATATGTTGAAAATGATGAAAATATGAGAAATACACTCTCAAAATTACTAAAGCCAATTATCAAAAAATTAGAATTTGCTTCTCATGCAGAAGAAGGGCTAGCAAAATATAAATCTTTTAAGCCAGATATTATTGTAAGTTCTTTAAGTATGCCAAGTATGAGTGCTTTAGAACTAGCTAGAACTATTAGAAAAAAAAATAGTTCAATACCTATTTTAATAGCTCTATTAAAAGAAGAATCAGATGTTTTATTAGAAACTATAGATGTTGGAATAAGTGGATATATAATGAAGCCAATTGATGAAGATAGATTATTAAATACTATAAGAGCATTTTCAAAACCAATTATTCTTGAAAAAGAGTTAAATAAAAAGATGAACAACTAGTTATTCAGTCAAAAATGGTTGCAATGGGTGAAATGATAGGTAATATAGCTCATCAATGGAGACAACCTCTTTCTGTTATATCTACAGGTGCAACTGGTATGAAGATGAAAAAAGAGTACGGTATCTTAGAAGATAAAGACTTTTATCAAATTTGTGATGCTATAGATGAAAATGCTCAATATCTTTCTCAAACAATAGATGATTTTAGAAATTTTATAAAAGGGGATAATAAACCAATTAGGTTTGATCTTAAAAATGATACAGATAGTTTTATCAAATTAGTTGATTCAACTATAAAAAAGTATCATATACAAATTATTTTAAATTTAAAAGAAAATATAAATGTAAAAGGCTATCCAAATGAATTGATTCAATGTTTTATAAATATATTTAACAATTCAAAAGATGCTTTAATAGAAAATAATAAAGAAGATGAAAGGTATATCTTTATCTCACAAGTGGTAAAAAACAATAGAGTTACTATAGAATTTAAAGATAATGCAGGTGGAATACCTCAAGATATTATTGAAAAAATATTTGAACCATATTTTACTACAAAGCACCAATCTCAAGGTACAGGGCTTGGTCTTCATATGAGTTATAATCTAATAGTAAATGGTATGAATGGTATAATTCATGCTAATAATGAAGAATTTGAATTTGATAATAAAAATTATAAAGGGGCAAAGTTTACAATATCTATACCTCTTAATAAGCAAGATGAAGAATAGCCCTTTTCATAATAAAATTATAAATCTACCAAATAACTCATTTTATGCCTCTTACAATAAAACAAAATATATTGTTACAAAAAATAGTATAGTAAATAATAAGATTATAAAAATATATGCTAAACAATTATCTGGAAATGATATAGTAAGTGGAAATTATTTTTTAACAATAAAAAATGGACTTTTAAAGCCTTGTGAGATGAGTGATAAAAAAGTTATTGACTTTGTAAATAATTTACAGATAATTTAGACAATAAAAAAGGGTTGAGATAAAACCCAACCCTAAAAATATTAAAATAGTTTTTAATATAGACCAAAACTAGTACCATCTTTCTTTTTATATAAAACTCTAAAGTTATCATCCATATCGTAGAAAACTTTAAATTGAGCATCACTCTCTTTAAGTGTAGTAAGGGCCTCTTCAATCTCTACTGGTTTATAAGATTCTAATTTCATAGCTACAATTTCGCTATCAAGTTTTTCTAACTCTTTTGCAACGTTATCTTCTTGCTCTATAATATCTAGTTCTGTTAATTTTGTAGCATCATGTGCTTTTATCTTATCTGCATGTCTTCTTAATATTTTACAAACTCTATCTGTTGCTATATCTATAGCATTGTGTAAATCTTTATCTTTTTGTTTTACAACAACTGTATCAATATTTGCTATATTTAATACATATTCAAATGTAATTAAATTTTTACCATTTTTTTGCTCTTGTGAAATTATTGCATTAACTGATATAATATCTAAATTATATTTTTTAAATGTATCTATTGTAGTTTCAACGTGACTTTTTAGTTCGTCCGTTAAAGATACATGTCTTCCTACTATACTTGTATTCATAGTATACTCCTTGTATTGAAACATGGATAAAATCAATCATCCATCTAGTACAAATTTTAACATACTAAACATAAAAGTAAATTGATTATTTTAAATCAGGAAGAGATATTTATAATATACTTTTAAAGGAAATTATAATTTCCTTTAAAAACTTGCCCATTCATCATTATCATTACTTGATGTTACAGCTTCTATTGTATTTTGTACTTTAGGTGTTTCTTTTTTATCTTTTTTATTATTTTCCATTTTTGCTTTATTAATAGATTTTATATGGTTATCTATTTTAATAGTATCTTTACCTACAAATCCTTTTCCAGCTTTACCTACAGTGGTTGCTTCTACTGCTGCATTTAATGAAAGGATATTTGTTTGGAATACTATTTGATCTATTACTGTTATTGCTTCATTAATAGCTGTTGCTGCACTATTAGAATTTTTATTTAGATTATCAACATTTTGTAATAATTCATGAAAACTGTTTTGCAAGGTTAACCCTGTTGATTTATTTTCTACTAACATTTCTGTTATTGCATCTCTTAGTTTATTAATATCTTTTAAAAGTAGTTCAAAAACTCCACCACTTTCTATCCCTTCTATATAAAGATTATTTCTATAATCTAAATGTGCATATTGTTCTAATATTTCATTCATATCATTAAAATGTTTTTTTGTAGCTTTAATCATATCCTTTACACTATCTTTAAATAAAATAAGAGAATATCAAAAGGATTGATATTATTATAATTGCAAAGATATTTATTAATATTTTTTCTCATATTTCCTTGTAATCCTAATTTACTATTTAATCCTATCTCTTTTTCTTGCTTTCGTAAATCGTAAACTTTTGCTAAAAGCTTATTGTTTTTAGATTTTTCTGCACTATCTTGAACTTTATGTACAGCAAATCTTAGACTTCCATATAGTCCATCTTTAGGATTAAGTCCTATAGATTTTTTTATGATATATACATATATGATACAAAATAGAATATTAATTGTATTATTTTTTAAAAAAAATATAAGGAATGGAAAAGTAAGTAGTTTGAATATAAAATCTATACACAATGGTATAGATTTTAAGGTTTGGTTTATTGAGTTAGTCTAGTTTTAGTACAGCCATAAAAGCTTCTTGTGGTACATTTACTTTACCAATAGCTTTCATTCTTTTTTTACCAGCTTTTTGTTTATCTAGAAGTTTTCTTTTTCTTGAAATATCTCCACCATAACATTTAGCAGTAACATTTTTACCTGTAGACTTTACAGTTTCTCTTGCAATAATATCTTTACCAATACTTGCTTGAATAGCTACTTCAAAAAGTTGTCTAGGGATTAATTCTTTTAATTGTTTTACAAAAACTCTTCCTCTTGATTGAGCTTTTTCTTCAGGTACAATAATACTTAGTGCATCTACAGCTTCCCCTGCAACTAATACATCTAGTTTTTTAAGGTTACCAGGTCTGAACCCAGTAATTTCATAATCAAAACTTGCATAACCTTTTGTAGTAGATTTTAATTTATCGTAAAAATCCATAACAATTTCATTCATAGGAATATCATATTCCAATAAAACTCTTTTATTAATATAATCCATCTTTTTTTGAATACCTCTTCTATTATTAAGAAGTGTAATAACATTTCCTAAAAACTCATCTGGTACCAATACTGTAGCTTTTACATAAGGTTCAGAGATAGTTTCGATATGATTTACTTTTGGTAATTCATATGGATTTTGTATCATCAATTCTTCCCCAGAAGTAGTAAGAACTTTGTATACAACAGTTGGAGCTGTTGCGATTAAGTCAAGATTAAATTCTCTTTCAAGTCTCTCTTTTATAACTTCCATATGAAGCATCCCTAAGAATCCTGTTCTAAAACCACTTCCTAATGCTGCTGAACTTTCAGGTTCAAAACTAATAGAACTATCATTTAACTGTAGTCTTTCTAATGCATCTCTTAAATCTTCAAATTTATCCGTATCTATAGGATAAAGACCAGCAAATACAAATGGTTTAGCTGGTTCAAAACCATCAATGATTTTAGCTGTAGGATCCTTTGCATCAGTCATTGTATCCCCAACAACAATACTTTCTGTTGTTTTAAGACCCAAAATAACTATACCAATTTCACCTGTTTCTATCTCATTAGTTTTTTGTTTTTTAAGAGGATGAGGGTACATAAGATCAAGAACTTTATGTTCTACTTTTGTATTCATCATTTTAAGAAGTTGTCCTTTTTTAATACTTCCATCATAAACTCGAACAAGAGCCAAAGCACCAAGGTAGTTATCAAACCAACTATCATAAATAAGTGCTTTAGTTGGAGCATTTTTATCACCGTTTGGAGCTGGAATCGTATCAACTATATTATCAATAAGATCTTTTACTCCAACACCTGTTTTAGCTGAGATAAGATTGTGATCTGTACAATCAAGTCCAATAGCTTCTTCTGTTTCTTCTAAGACTCGAAGAGGATCTGCTGATGGTAAATCTATTTTATTTACAACAGGCATAAGAGTAAGATCATTTTCCATCGCAATATAAACATTTGCAATAGTTTGAGCTTCAACACCTTGAGTACTATCAACAATAAGTAATGCACCTTCTGAAGAAGCTAAACTTCTACTTACTTCATAAGAAAAATCAACATGACCCGGAGTATCAATAAGATTTAATATATAGTGCTCTCCATCTTTTACATAGTCAAGTCTTACAGACTGAGCTTTAATAGTGATACCTCTTTCTTGTTCGATATCCATAGTATCCATAACTTGTGCTGACATATCTCTATCTGCAACACTACCACACTCTTGTATGATTCTATCTGCTAGTGTTGATTTCCCATGATCAATATGAGCAATAATACTAAAATTTCTAATTTTGCTTTGCAATATTTTCCCTTAATTTATATTATATAAATATACTTTGGATTGATTCGTTTGTATAAATTCTTTTTATAGCTTTTGCAGTTATTTCAGAAGCTGATAAAGATGTAATCTTTTTATGCACATCTTTTCCTGGAATAGTATCTGTGATAACTAATTCATCTAAAGAACTTTTTTCAATTCTATCAAATGCTGGACCACTTAATACTCCGTGAGTGCAACAGGCCATAACACTAGTTGCACCTCTTGCTTTTAAAACATCAGCAGCTTTTGTTAATGTTCCAGCTGTATCAACCATATCATCAAGGATAATTACATCTCTTCCTGCAACTTCACCAATAATATTCATAACTTCTGACTCGTTTGCTTTTTCTCTTTTTTTATCAACAATCACTAAATCGTATCCAAGTTTCTCAGCATAACTTCTTGCACGTGCAACTCCACCAACATCTGGACTCGCAATAATTGGATTTGGAAGATTCTTTTCTTTGATATAATCAACAAACAGTGATGCACCAACTAAATGATCAACTGGAATATTAAAGAAACCTTGAATTTGTGCTGCATGAAGATCAATAGTAATAACTCTTTGAACACCAGCTGTTTCTATCATATCTGCAACTAGTTTTGCAGAGATTGGAACTCTTGGTGCTGCTTTTCTATCTTGTCTTGCATATCCAAAATATGGGATAACTGCATTGATAGTTCCCGCACTACTTCTTTTTAAAGCATCTACTATAATTAGTAGTTCCATTAAATTATCGTTTGCTGGCGCACAAGTTGGTTGAATAATAAATACATCTTTTCCTCTTACTGATTCTGTAATATTTACGTTTATCTCTCCATCACTAAATCTATTTATTGTAACTTCTGCTAATTCTTTATCCAGAAATTTTGCAACTTTTTGTGCAAATTGAGGGTTTGCTGTTCCTGATACAAGTTTATATTGTTGATCCATAAAATATCCTTTACGTTGATTATAATATTTTGCGATTTTATCTAAATTCAGTTTAAAATATAGTTCAGTATAGGTTATACAATAATTAAGCTTTTTTTGGATAAAATAAGCCCAAAATATTAAACATGGAGTTCAAATATAATGGAATTTAAAGCAAAGAAAATAGATGAAGCAAATGCAGTTGTAACTGCTAAATTATTAGCAGATGTAATTGAGTCAAGCTTAAACAAAATTGCAAAAGAAGCTGCAAAAACTTTAGATGTACAAGGTTTTAGAAAAGGTAAAGTACCAGTAGCAGTTGTAAAAAGTAGATATGCAGATAAATTAATGCAAGATGCACAAGGTGAAGCACTAAGAGATTTATTAACAGCTTCTTTAAAAGATTTAGATATTGATAATGGTGATATTATTGGTGAACCAGCAGTTGTAAAATTTGATAAACAAGATAATGGTGATATTGATGTTGAAGTACAAATATCTTGTAGACCAGAAATTGATTTAGGTGATTACAAAGCATTATTACCAGAAATCAAAACAAAAAAAGTTACAGCAAAAGAGATTGATGAAAAGTTAGATCAAATGGCATCTCAATCTGCACCATTAGCAAAAATCAAAAGAAAAAGAATGGTAAAAGATGGTGATTTTGCTATTATTGATTTTGAAGGATTTAAAGATGGTGTTGCTTTTGAAGGTGGAAAAGCAGAGAAACATACTTTAGAAATTGGTTCAGGTTCTTTTATTCCTGGTTTTGAAGAGCAAGTAATTGGTATGAAATATGAGGAAGAAAAAGAGATAACTGTAACTTTCCCTAAAGAATATCAAGCAGCTGATTTAGCTGGTGCTGAAGTTGTATTTAAAGTAAAACTTCATGAAATTCAAGAAAGAGCAGCAGCTGAAATAAATGATGAATTTGCTAAACAACTTCTTCCTCAAGAAGAAAATGCTACAGTTGAAGTATTAAAAGAAAAAATGAAAGAGCAAATCAAAGCAGAAAAAACTGGTAAATATTACAATGATGAATTAAAACCAGCATATTTAGAAGCACTTGTAGAAAAAATTGATTTTGCAGTTCCAACATCAGTACTAGAGCAAGAGATAGGTCAAGTTTTAAATAATGAAGTAAGAGCTATGAGTGAAGCTGAGTTAGCAAAATTAAAAGATGATGCTAAAAAAGTTGAAAAAATGAGAGAAAAAGCAACTCCAGAAGCAACAAAAAGTGTAAAAGCTACATTTATTATAGATGCTTTAGCTAAAAAAGAAAGTATAGAAGTAACAGATCAAGAAGTTACTCAAACATTATACTATGAAGCTATGATGCAAGGGCAAGATGGTCAAGCTTTAATTAAACAATATGAAGAAGCTGGGTATTTACCAGCAATTAAAATGTCTATGATAGAACAAAAAGTTATCACTAAATTATTAGATGAGAAAGCAGGGAAATAATGTCTTATATTCCAGTAGTAGTTGAGCAAACAGGAAGAGGAGAGAGAAGTTATGATATCTACTCTCGGCTTTTAAAAGATAGAATTATTATGTTAAGTGGTGAGGTTAATGATCAAGTAGCTTCAACAATCGTAGCTCAACTTCTATTTTTAGAAGCAGAAGATCCAGAAAAAGATATATATCTTTATATTAATTCTCCAGGTGGTGTAGTTACAAGTGGTATGTCTATGTTTGACACTATGAACTATATAAAACCAGATATTTGTACTATTTGTATAGGACAAGCTGCTTCTATGGGAGCTTTTTTATTAAGTGCAGGAACTCCAGGTAAAAGATTTGCATTACCAAATGCAAGAATAATGATACATCAACCAAGTGGTGGAGCCCAAGGACAATCAACAGATATCCAAATACAAGCACAAGAGATACAAAGATTAAAAGATAGTTTAAATGAATTATTAGCATCTCATACAGGTCAAGAGATAAAAAAAGTAGAAGAAGATACAGAAAGAGATAATTTCATGAGTGCAAAAGAAGCTTGTGAATATGGTCTTGTGGATAAAGTTATAGATAAACACGAGTAGGAAAATAACTTTATGATTAAAGAGATATTAACATATCCAAATCCGATTTTACGAAAAAAATCTAAAAAAGTAGAGGTTTTTGATGAAAAACTTCATACTCTTTTAGATGATATGAATGAAACTATGATATCTGCTGGTGGTGTTGGTCTAGCAGCCATTCAAGTTGGTGTAGAGTTAAATGTATTAATTATTAATATTCCAATTGATGATTTAAGCAGTCAAGATGATGGAAAACAATTAGATGAAAATTTAATTGAAGCAATTAATCCTGTTATAACTCATAAAGATGGACAACAAGTATTTAATGAAGGTTGTTTAAGTGTGCCAGGATTTCATGCTGAAGTAACACGAGCTCAACATATAGTAGTTGAATATTATGATAGATTTGGACAAAAACAAACAATGGAAACAGATGACTTTTTAGCTGTGGCATGGCAACATGAAATGGAACATCTAAGTGGTCATGTTTTTGTAGAAAACTTATCTTTTTTAAAAAGAAAGAAGTTTGAAAAAGAGTGGAAAAGACAATTAAAAGGTAAAAACTAAAATGCAAAAAGAACCTATGACAGAAGCTGATTATAATGCACTAACGCAATCTTTAAATGAGATGAAGTTAGAGATAAGGCCAAAAATTTTAGTTGCTATTGAGGAAGCCAGGCAATTAGGAGATTTGAAAGAAAATGCTGAATATCATGCAGCAAAAGAGGATCAAGCTAATATAAATAAAAAAATAGCTGAACTAGAGGATCTTATTACTAGAGTAGTTATAATAGATCCATCAACTTTACCACATGATAAAGTAAGTTTTGGATCAACTGTAAAATTAATAGATGTTACTACTGAAGAGGAAATTGTATATACAATTGTATCTTCTTCTCATAGTAATCCAGATGTAGGAAAGATATCATTTCACTCACCTTTAGCAAAACAGCTTTTAGGTAGAAGTGAAGGTGATGAGTTTACTGCAAAATTACCAGGTGGGCAAAAAGAGTTTGAAGTAGAAGAAGTATCTTTCAATGAGGATAACTTTTTAAAATAACCTCTCAAACATTTGCCTTAAATTATAAAAAATTTAGAGGATAAATTATGATAAATGTATCAATAGTTGGGGCAAGTGGATATACAGGTTTAGAACTTGTAAAAATATTACATAATCACCCAAAATTTAATCTTACATATATAGCAAATTCACAAGGTGATATAACAATAGATCAGTTACATCCATGTTTGGATAAAGTTATAACTATGGATGTTTTAAAAGCAGATGCAAACGATATAGCAAAAGTATCAGAGCTTTGTTTTTTAGCATTACCACATAAAACATCAATGGCATTTGCAAAACAACTTTTGGCTTTAGGGGTAAAAGTTGTTGATTTAAGTGCTGATTATCGTCTTGAGCTTGATACTTATGAAGAGCATTATTGTCCACATGAAGATAAAGAAAATATTCCTAATGCAGTTTATGGATTACCAGAGTTTTATAAAGATGAAATTAAAAATGCAAAACTTGTTGCAAATCCAGGTTGTTACCCAACAGCTGCTTTATTGGGAATATTACCATTTGTAAAATATATAGATGAAAATTCAAATATCTTTGTAGATGCAAAAAGTGGTGTAAGTGGAGCAGGTAAGAAGCTTAGTGAACTAACACAGTTTGTAACTGTAAATGATAATATGTTTGCATATAATCCTATGAAACATCGTCATATGCCAGAAATTGCTGAAAAGATAAAACTTATATATAATAAAAATTTAAATGTAAACTTTGTTCCACATTTAATACCTGTAACAAGAGGTATGTTAAGTAGTACTTATGCTACATTAAATAGTGATATAAATGCAAAAGAGATTTTAAAAGAGTATTATAAAAATAATGAATTTATACGTATAAAAGATAAGCCAGTAGATATAAAATCAACAGCAGGTACAAACTTTTGTGATATATTTGTAGAACAAAATGGTAGTGCTATATTTATAAACAGTAGTATTGATAACTTACTTCGAGGAGCTTCTTCCCAAGCCGTTGTAAATGCAAATATTATGAGTGATTTTGAAGAAGGACTTGGAATAAATAAAATAGCTTATGTACCTTAATATAAAGGTACGAAGCTTATTTTATTAATTGTTTTGCAAACTTTATAGCCTCTTGGGTTATATTTTTACCACTTATCATTCTAGCTATTTCATTAACTCTTTCCTCTTTATTTAGAGCTTTTACTGTTGAAATATTATTTTCATCTTTTACTACCATAAAATGTTGATGTGCAGTAGCACTTAATTGTGGTTGATGAGATATGGCAAATATTTGATAATTTTTTGATAGTTCTTGTAAAACTTTAGCTATACTTTGTGATTCTTTACCACTTAAGTTTGCATCAATTTCATCTAAAAATAATATACCATTTGTATCTATTTCATAATGACTTCTAGCTGTTAAAAGGGCTAGTCTTAGACGATTGAATTCTCCACTACTTATTTTATTTAAAACTGTATCATTTAGTTTAAATTCAACTTCATCAATCCCTGTATGATCTAATTCTTTTGGGTTGATACTAATAGATAGATTACTTAAATATAAATATTCTAAATATTCATTTATTTTATCTATTAGTATAGATAAGTTTTGTTTTCTATATTGTGAAATATCTTTTGATAATATAACTATCTCTTCATGAAGTTTTTTGATATTTTTTTCTAATATAGCTTTTTCAAATGATATATTTTCATATCCTTCAAGTTCAGATTCTTTTTGCTTTTTATATTCTAAGGCTTCGTTTATTCCACCAAATTTTTTAATAAGACCTGATAGTTGTTCTATTCTAGTTAATACCTCTTCTATATCCATCTCATCTATAGATATTAAGCTATCATAGAATTTTTCAAATACATTGTTTACTTCATTTATTGCTTCATCAAAGAAACTACTATCAGTGTCTAAAATATTTAAAGCATTTGATATTTTATGACTATTATCTAAAAGAGGTTTGATATCATTTAAAACATCTTCAACTTTATCTTTTTTTGATAAGTTATTTTTAATAGTTTTTAACTCATCATATTCATCCTCTTTTGGATCAATTGAGGATATTTTATCTATTTCAAATTTTGTATATTCTATTAAATCATCTAACTCTTTTTCATCATTTAAAATTTTATTTAATTTTTTTTGTAATGTATGATATTCTTCATATTTAGATTTGAAAGTATCCAAAAGTGTTTTATATTTAGCATCATTTTTTGAACCTAAAAAGTCTAAAAAAGATACTATTTTATCACTATCAAAATCACTTGTATCTTTTAAGTGTAAATGTTTTGAAAATAAAGAACTGAACTCTTTTAGATTCTTTTTAGATATGGTTTGATTATTTAGAAGATATCTTGTTTTTGTTGATGTTGTTTGTTTAATAATAATATCATCTTTTTTCTCAACATTAAAGTTTTCCTCTTCTACATCCAAATCCTCAAGTAGTATTTCACTTAAAGTAGCTTTTGTGTCTGTTTGTCCAAAAAGTGCAAGTATTGAACCCATAAGTACTGATTTACCAGCACCACTAGGTCCTGTAAAAACTATAAGACCTTTTTGAAAGTCTAAATCTATTTGTTTAAATGATAAATAATTTTCTAAATAAAACCTATTAATCAATTTCCACCCCAATGAAGTTTTTTATTTAATACATCAAAATAATTTCTATCTAATCTATGGATTAGTTTTGCTTTTGATGATGCAATTTGTATAGTTATAATATCATTTGGTTTTAAAGTATAAGTATCATGCCCATCTATTATTGCTACAGCGTTTTCTTTATTTGTATTTTCTAATGATATTTTAAAATCAACAGGTAATACTAAAGGTCTTTGAGTTAAAGAGTGTGGAGATATAGGAGTTACAATAAAAGCATCTGTAAATGGATAAACAATTGGACCATTACATGATAAGTTATATGCTGTTGAACCTGTTGGTGTTGATATGATTAGTCCATCACTACTATATTTATTAAATAAAGTATCATTTACTTTTGCATCTAAACTTATCATACCTGTTACACTTTCTCTTGATATTACTATATCATTAAAAGCTACAACATTTTGACCATTTATTGTGGCTTCAATCATCATACGATGATCTATTCTATAATTATCAGCTTTGAATTTTTGTAAAAACTCATCTACCTCATTTGGTAATACTGCTGTTAAAAAACCTAAATTTCCAAGATTTATACCCATCACAGCTTTTTGATATTTAAATCCTCTTCTTGCTACAGAGATTAAAGTACCATCTCCTCCAAGAGTAACTAAAAAGTCACTTTTTTTACATAACTCATCAAACTCTAATCCACCATCAAGATTTAACTGTTTTGCTCCTGTAATTTCAAGTAATACTTCTATATTTTTATCTTGGAATATTTTTTTTATATCTTTATATATCTCTTTTATATCAGAAGTATCAGGTTTTAAAATAAATCCTGCAATTTGTTTTTTTTCTAAAAGTTTATTGTTTTGTGTAATTATCATATATTTTAACCTTTTAGCTTTTCTGCTTGAGTTCGTGCTAATATATCACATCTTTCATTTTGTTCATGTCCTGCATGACCTTTTACCCAGTTAGCATTTACTGTATGTATTTTTGAAACTTCGATATAATCTTGCCATAATTCTTGATTTTTTACAGGCTTTTTCCCTGCAGTTTTCCAATTATTTTTAACCCAATTACTTAACCACTCATTTATAGCTTGTACCACATATTTACTATCACTATAAATAGTTACATCACAGGGTTCTTTTAGGGCTTTAAGTCCCTCTATAACCCCTTGTAGTTCCATTTGATTATTAGTTGTATTAGGATTTGCTCCACTCAGTTCTTTAATATGTCCATTAAACTCCAATATTGTTCCCCATCCTCCAGGTCCAGGGTTTCCTAAACTTGAACCATCACTATATAATGTTATTGATTTTCTCATAAACTATTAACTTTTATACTAAACTTGATAAATCTATAGTCGGACGACCAAGTTTTGGTTCAACTATAAATGATAATGTATCATTACAGTGTGGACAGCGTGACTCATAAATAGGGTGAATACTTTTACATTTAGAACATATAAATTCAAAGTTTAAATCTATATCTGATTTTACAGGAGAGTTTTTAACAGAAATTAGAGCATTAAGTTCAAATACTTCACTTTGTTTAGCTTCATCTAAAATAAAACCTTTTGCACTATATATATCTTTTAAAAGTTTAATAGAACTGACTTTTCCCCAATCAATATCTTCAAAATCTAAATACCATAAAAGATCCATTATTTTCAAAGGATCAAATTGTTCAACATTTTTCCAAAAAAGTTCTTTATTGAATTTTATTAAATAACTAGCAACAATTCTTTCAAGTTTATCATCAACTATAAAGTTATCATATAGTTGTTGTGATTTTTTTTCAAAACTTAAAACAGGATCATTGATAATTTTTAATACAGCTAAATAAAGTTTTTCTTTTATGATATCTTCATCAAGTTCACTTAAAGCATCAAGAACCTCTTGTGCTTTACCAAATTCATTTAAATTTTCAAAGATTATAAGTAGATCTTTTAAAGCTTTTTTATTTCTAGGGGAAAATTTTAATATTTTTAAATATATATCTTTACTTCTTTGTAACATACCACTTTTAAAATAAGCACTTCCTAATAATT
>LLEK01000086.1_pt1 | contig 16747 bp, 18 predicted proteins | sample 595821 | NCBI WGS metagenome assembly LLEK01 (sample SAMN02919311, study PRJNA255460) | bioreactor metagenome | biome: chemostat; feature: culture 2011_25.1; material: sediment; isolation source: day79 25degC chemostat 2011 inoculated with Wadden Sea sediment taken from... | place: Germany: Bremen ...
AAAACTGTCGGATCATGGTATCAGTGCCATGCTGGACGACGTATGTGTTGAAATTGATGACGGTCATATTCTAGTTGTAAATCCGAAAACCGGAACCATGGAACGAAAATCAACAAACCGGATACATCTACCGGAATGAATGGGCTGTATGTTTCCACACAGCCCATTGAATTTCGAGGTTAGACAAAACCAAGAAAATATCCGAAGTTATCGGTCAGGTCTTTGGCATCTTTCTTTTTTACCGTCATACCAAAAACATCTTCTGTTACAGGACCGATGATACCATCCTCTTTCAATTTCGGGATTTGATTATCGTCCTTGTTGGTTTCATTGATGGCAGTTTGCAGGGCCAGACCTATGGTGCTCTCTTTCTGATCCTTCCTAGATGGGAATAGAGGATCGAAGGTTGCAGTGACATCTTTAATCAAATTGTTAGTGTCACCAGATTTCTTGGCTTTGTCCGTTTTATATTGAAATTGCCCCAGTGCATTGGCTTCGGTCATTTTTGTTGGGCCAAGGGCAGCAATGGCTTTTTTCAGACCCATGGCCGATTTGGGACCAAACATACCATCAACTTTCAATGGCACTTCCGTCTGCTCCTTAGTCCGATTAATAGCTGTTTGCAGACCACGAATAGTATCAACTTTATTGTCAGATGATTTATCCAACTGAGCAGCAACCGCCTTGATGGCATTTGCCATGGTTTGACCGTCTGGGACCATTAGTGGTTTCGGTTCCTTCGGTGCCGGGTTGATTGTAACCGGTTGGATCATCTTACCGGTTTCATCATATTCGATAGGTTCATCACCATAACGGGTTGAAAACCACTTGCGTTCTTTTTTGACCAGTTCATCAAACATAGGTTTGTCATTCTGGAAATTATTGCGTTTGACCATCAGGTCTTTGACTTCACCCTCGGTCAAATCTTCGGGTTTCTTGAACATAAAATCATGAGACGTGTCAGCAGTCGCAGTATTTACCTCATTCGCGGCGTCCGATGTTTTTTCTGCTTCCGAGGTTTCATCTTCATCGCTGCTTTGTGATTCCGTGTCGCCATCTTCTTCACTGTCATCTTCCATATCAGTGACATTGCCTTCTGAATATCCTTCGTGATCTTCAATTGCATCAGCTACAGAAGACAAATCACCGTTATCAATAATGTCCTGCATTGGTGTATCACGGTCATAACCTGTCGCATCTTCCACATGCTTGATATACGAGTCAGTGTTATTTTCAGATGATGGTGCGTATCGAGAGATAGCCTGTCCCAGTGTTTTGTTGCGATAGTTGCTGCTTCCCAACAATGTCGTTAGAGCGTCATAGCCAGTATCGTAATCTGGGAAGACCGCAAAACCACCGGCACTACCAATAGCACCCTGCCTATCCGCATAGCCACTAGAGCGTATGTTGCCCGGATTATTGTTTCGCCAAGCCCGTGTGCCTCCTGACCATTCTTCTTTGCTTCCATCTGAATATTCGTAGATGACACTATTACTTTTGCCAGCATATGCGTTTGTTGCACTCATGAGAATTCTCCATAAAAAAAGGCTCCGAACAATCGGAGCCTTGGTTGCTTGAATGATGCAATGACTATTGAAGGATTTCAGCGTTCATCGCTTTATGAACATCACAATATTTTTGTTTGGATGTGATGGATTTATACCATTTCCAATAACGGTATGGATCGCCCGGAAGACCTTCTTCGTTTCGGGTCAACTTATAGAATTCGAATGTGACTGGATAATTGCCACTGTATCCGTCCGTAATAGGGCGGGAGCTTCTCAATAATACCAGTGCAGGATCATTATCCGTGCGGATTAAGGTGAAGTCAGTGACTGTGCAATCGACACCTTCGTTTGATCGTGCCATGTCCCTGTGCAATCCTTTATCGGGTGCCAAAACAGTTATGGTCGATGTGATCTGGCCTTTATACGATTCACGTTCTTCCAGAAATAGGTAACCATAATACCCATGGGCATTGAAGTTTTCTCGCCATGTCTTGATCACTTGCTCGGTCTTGCCATCACCATCCAGATCAATGGGGTTGCTACCATATTTGAGGGGCACAGCTTCCATTCTGGCATATGCCGCAGTGGAATAGATCAATGCCGTGGCTATGAATACAAACTGAAAAACACGAGACATCCACTTAACCTTTAAAGTTGCTTTTCATCATCTATGAAAAGGCTAAAGCGTTTTTGTGTGGGATGGCAACTTAAAATGAAAAAACAGGTGGGGACCGTCTGGTCACACTTCTCCTGTTGACTGGAATAATTCCTATCCTACCACATGAAATAAGTCAAGAACAAAATGCGAACATGCATAATGAGCATATAATTAACTTTCCAAAATCCATGAAATTCTTTAGCACTAACAAAGATATGTTGGTTATAGCTCAAAAAGAAAAACTGTGGACGTTCAAATTCAAAAGACCACCGATTACGAGTTATCATGGGATATTATTCGTTGTGAATTTAAGTCCGTGGTCTTGTCGGATTACCAAATCCCGGAATTAGTCCGGCGTAGACGAAACAGCCCATTGCGATGGGTTGGGAGTAAATCAAAAGCGACCCAAGATTTATTTCGACTCAGACCTAAAAGATTTGCAACTTTCTGTGAGCCATTCGCGGGTTCTGCGGCTATGGCATTTTATGTCCGTCGCCATTTGGTTGGAAACCCGGATGATTTCAAAATTCTTATTGCTGATACCAATGAAGATTTGATCAACTTTTATCAATGCCTCAAAGCCGACCCGGATACATTGACTCGCTTGGTGTTAAGTTTTCCCAGTAATATCAGTTTATTGCAATTTCGGGTTATCAAACAAATGCTGACTAATGCCACCGGAATGGAACGGGCTGCCGCATTTTATGTGATCAACCGCAACGCTTATGGTGGCTTCCAGCAAGCAAGTTATGGCAATGCCCAAAAGAGGGATATGTTCAGTTTGGCAACAACATTGGAACTGCCTGCATTTTCACAATTATTGCAATCAATTGATATTAAACATGCGGATTTCATAGAAACATTGTCTACAGTAAATAATGAAAATACTTGGGTGTATCTTGACCCACCATACACGATGATAAAATCCGATAGTGAATTTTGGTCAGAAAAACATAAAACGTATTTTTATAACGATGTATTCGACAAATACGAAGAACTTGCTCAACTTTGCAAATCAACCAAAGCCAGCATTATGGTCTCAATTGATGATACTCCAGCAACAAGAACCATGTTCGCGGGATTGAACACCTACCAACGTAAAGTTCGATACATCGCACACCGTGACCAAGGCGGAGAGAAGCATCGTAGTGAACTCGTTGTTTTGAATTACGATATCGGTCACAACATTATAACCGAGCTTGGTTGGGAAAGACTATAATGCCATTACCAGATAAAATTTCTGATATTTCCAGTGAAAAAATGAACCGTCTGTATGATGATGCTCGAAACCGATGGTCTGGTGTTTACAATGAATTTACTCGAGGCAATCGTAATCTGTATGAGATGTTGCAATCCGTTTGTGTTTTTCATCACGAAGCCTGCTTGAACCGCGAAAGTTATATTGAAGCACTCCGTGCTGTTGGCATCAAACCTCGCGATGAAACATACCGTGGTTTGATTATGTATACTCTTAAGCTCATTTTTGGCACCTATGCGGCAGCTTATGAAGTGATGGATGATGAAACTCGCGAAGAAATTGGGAAAATGGCCGTCTACATTACACGATGGTCACAGGCATTAATGCATTGCATTGATCAAGCAGTTCCTGCTGATGAAATCGCAGATTACTTGGAAAACAATGGTGGTGTGCATGCCGTGTCCAAAATCACTGAAAAAGCATCTGTCAAACCAACAAGCCAAAATGACGTGGTAACTTCATGGAAACAAATTTCCGCAACACCGCTATTCAAAAAAAAGCTTCCAAAGAATTCAAAACTTAAACCGGGTAAAATTATTTTGGTTGGTGAAATTTCTGATGATGGGGAGCTTGTTGTTATGTCCGAGGTTCCTATGGGAGAGGCTGGCATGAACAAATTGATTGTCAAAACGAGTAATTCTTACAAATTGTAAGAATGCCTTTTTTCGTCGATCTTCAAAGACGATCTGCAAAGATAAATACCGTCATAATTTCAATTCATGACGGAGATGAAAATGATCATCGAAACATCAGATATTCCACTGCATGAAGCCATTCATCGCTTTTTAGTCGCTAATGGACTGGTAAAAGATTGGGCCGATCTTGCACGCCGGGTGAACCGATCTCGGAGTTATTTTTCAACATTAAAACGGACATCATCGGAACCATCTGATGATGTCTGGGCGTCAATAACGAAATACATGATCGGTCTGATCTTAGAGAGCCAAAATGATAGCGTGAAGAGATGGCTTGGGTATTACATCAAACAAATCGAATTTCATGTGACGGGGGTATCATCATGATATCGATTAACGATTACGTTTCTACGGAAAAACCGACCCTTGATGATTACGCTGTCTGCGTTGGCGTTGATTTGAATGCAGCCCAAATGGATCAACTGGTAGAATTCCTTCCTCAGATGACCAACGTGTCGGTATCAACTTTATTACATACCAGTGATCTCGACCAGTTCTGTCGCGATATGCTGGCGATGTGGAATGATTATGTAAATATCGAAATTTGGGCGAACCATGCCGACGAAGTGCTTCATCTAGTGAATCTTTTGGACGCAAAGATTGACTTCGTGAAATCACGATGAAGTCCGCTAAGAGGCCATATATTATTAACCGAGCCAACGCTGTTTGCGTTGGTCGGAAATCCACTCAACCCCACCGCATTCGCTGGTGGGGTTTTCGTTGATTTTCGTTTGTCATTTGGTCCGAAGGAGCAAATGTTAAAGGGATTAAAGTTTCACCTGCAATAGACCAGATATACCTTCATCCCCCCTGTCCCGTGAAAAAATAATCACGAGACAAGGGGAGATGAAGGTATGACCTGCAATGAGCCGTCATAACACCCCAACCAATCGACGTGTCGCTACGAATAACAACGGGTAGGCGGTCAGCCGCTTACACTACCACAATACATCGAACATCCGTGCCGAAGCACCTGACGGTCGCCCAGACTGACCTTGGTTGGAAGCCAGTTTGGACGTGCTGGGTGTATCTGCTTCACAGAGCCAGCATCTTTTGCGAACCTAGTAGAAAAATATTTGAATATGCCTGAGTTCTTCATGATGGCAGCACCACCATGTTCCCATTTGATTATTATGCTGGCAGGGAACCGCTAATTTAGTCGATCTTTCCAGCCGCTCCGAGGCTTGGAGCTTATACCGCCGGTCATGTGTCCCGGTATCGCCGCTTTAAATGACAAGAGCCTCTTTATATGTCGTTTGGTTTTATTTAGCGTAGGACATCAGTTAAATGTCCCAGCCACCATATTTGCCTTCTAAATCAGGGCCTGCTGAATCGTCAATTAATCTATTCCTATAAATGTTCTTGTTTTGGATTCGTAATCAAAATCGCAATAATCGCAGGGTAGCAAGCGTGCTTTGGGTAAGGTAACACGATGTTACCTTTGCCGTTGGAAGTCTTTGAATGGACTCCCGAAATTGGAATTTGCTAGGCTTTTGGCGTGATAGGCAAATGGCCTGAATTTGACTTTTGATAATGAAAGTATAGCATTTAATGCAATTACGCAGGATGCTTATCATGATTGAATTGAACTTTAGCAACAAGCAAAAGCCAATGGCAGTGGTGAAACGAAATGATCCAGTCAAAGTCTTCCGGGCTGCACTGGCCCAACAGTTGAATGTCGTCGCACAGGAACTCAATGGTAAAACATTAACGATTGAACGACGTCGTTATCATCATGGTAAGCCCACTACAATCGCCGTGCCGGTGCGTAAGTGGTATTGGGCTGATGATGGCGAATATTATCTGATCCTGCGTTATTCATCCCAGAAGGTCAAAATTCGTGGATATGAGAGTATCCGGTGTGGTGCAACGTTGGGTCATGTGCAGGCAACTTTGAACCGCGTTGTTGAAGCATTAGACGATCAGGATGAAGATGTGCTGGTGGCATTAGATGACGCATTTGAACGCACCCGGTGGAAAAAGTTTACTAATGTCCAAAGCTAAACATTGTGAGTATTTATGCGGGTTTTGGGGTGCTCTTCATTTTTACCCCGGATCACAATCTTGAATTACCTACTGGTGCTTGGAAATGTAAACATTATAGGAGGTGTTAATGAGCCGGGAAGGTAAAGCGAAAGTTTTGACGGATGCGGAGTTTGAACGACTGATGAAGATTACTGCCGTAGAAGCACACGCGGCTCGTAATACCGCTATTTTGATGTGTTTGTTTGGTCTGGGCCTACGGGTTAATGAAGTCAGTTCTTTGCGGATTTGTGATGTCATGAATGCCGATGGTGAAATTCGTCAACAATTCCAGATCAAGATTGCCAACAGCAAGACCAAGCGAAACCGGGAAGTGTTTTTGAGCAACCTGCGTGTGCGTCGTGCCATCCAGAATTACATCGATTACCGCCGTGCCACCGAAGGCCCAAACTTGAACCCCAGTAGCTTCTTGTTCCGATCACAGAAGGGTGGTGGTTTTACCGGGAATACCATGCAGCAATTGGTGAAGAAGTTGACCATCAAATCCGGTCTGCCGGATACGATCAGTAGCCATAGTGGTCGCCGAACCTTTGCAACCCGGCTAATCAACAGTGGTGTCGGTTTGAAGAACCTGTCCACCCTCATGGGGCACGCGACTGTAAACCAATCTGCTGAATATGCTGATAGTAATCCGATGATTTTGGAGCAGATTGCTAAGGGAGTTTTTTGATTGGCTATTTAGTTCCTTATATTTCTTTGTTGCCGACATATCCTGACGGTTGCCACTATGAAATGTGCTATCTATAATTTTTTTAGGTTAAGGTATTAATCATTAAAGTGAAGTGGTGGGTAATATGTCACGCAAACAGAAGAGAAATAAAAAATCCATCAAGCATCCGAAGTATAAAAACTACAACATGACCAATATTGCGGGTCACCAGCAAAAAGGTCGGGTGCTAACGCCACCATTGAATGCTCTTGGTAATCAGCAACTGTTGTCATGGATTGATGAATCGTTGCCAGATTTTTTGTGGGCTGCAATTTGTGCATCACATTTGGAACGTGATATTTATCTCCAAATTTTTCGTGATGTTGTTCAGATTGCAGACGAAGAAATTGAGAATGCCAAGGATAAATTCATTACTCATTCAGCGTTGGCGTTATTGGAATATGAGGAATTTGAACGTCTGCTGCGGCCATTGAAAAATATAGAACAATTGGAGCAAAATCTGTCGGTTCTTTTATTGTTTGATAAGCTACCGGATAAAGATCATTGGTCAAAGTTTCTTAATGCTGAACCTGACAATGACAGTTGGACCAGATTGGGCGAAACCATTTTTGCATGTTACGATCATCAATCTGAGAAATCTACAGATTGCCGCTGGTTCAAACTATTATATTTGATTGTAGTCGATAAAATACGGATGCCATTTGAAATGGTCGAACCCATCATACGATTTCCACACCTCGGCGATATGCGGTCAGTGCGACCAAATATTCGTGCTGCGGAGATCGGCACAAGAATGCCGGATATGATGCCAACAGATGGGTTGGAGTGGTGTGCGGTGTTCTGGAATGAATGTTTAGAGAAAACAAGTTGCAATATCCCGGTTCCAAAACAGCCTGATCTCTCTGGTAAACTCTTAACGATGGAAGACTTCATATCGATTTATGATGATGTGCTCGTGCACTTTCATTCCAACGTTCAAACGACCGGAATTAATGCCCGATTTGAAGGTGCTTTTGGTCTTGTCATGTATGGTATCTATTTGGTGATGGAGATTACTGATCGCGATAAAGCCTACCGTGCACAATCAAGAATTATTTTGAGATCACTTGTTGAAACCTTCGTCTTGTTAAAGTTTTTGGCGAATAAAGATGATCCGACTATATGGAAGCAATATCGCAATTATGGTAGTGGACAATCAAAATTAGCTTTTCTGAAACTTGTTTCTATGGATGATATTCCTGAATATATCAGTATTGAAGAATTGGAAATGCACGCCAACGCTGACATGTGGATGGAGTTTCAGGATATAAACCTTGGGGCTTGGGCAAATAAGAATTTGCGTAAAATGGCTGAGGAAGCAGATGTTAAGGATATCTATGATCGATACTACGATTGGACGTCAGGATTTGTTCATTCGAATTGGTCTGCTGTGAGGGATACCGTTTTCCAGATGTGTTGCAATCCACTTCACAGGTTTCATCGTGTTGCATCTATCCCACGTATGGATATGAATGACACCCTGATAGACGCGGCAAAGTTAATCAACTTGATGTTGGATGAATTGAACCATCTCTATCCGAGTTTTAAGCCTCGCCTTAAAACGAAGCAGTGACAATCAAATCATCAAACATACAGATTAGACAAATCTAGATCATACGAGATCGCCTCCACATAGGTCACCAGTTCATGTGGTTCGATTTTGCCGTATTGGTGCTTCATGGATTTGTTTTCTGGTGCCCATCCCATGATTTTAAACAGGAAGATATCCTTCACGCTTTCAGTATCAACGGCTTTCTTGAAGTTATGTCGGAATGAATGGAAGCTGGTGCGTGGTGCGGCGGCGTCTGAGCGATCGATGAAGCGGCGGAACCAACTGCTGAATGTATCACTGTAGTTCTTCTTTTTCTCGCAATACGTCAGTTCATTAAAGATATGGTGTGGATTATTATGGTCCATCAATTCAACGATACCCATTTTGATTAATTCACTATGGATAGGAGCCATGCGAGCCGCTGAGGGTGTTTTGAGTTTCTGTCGGCGTTTGTAATTCTCGCAGACGCGGATGTAAAACTTTCCGTCTATTTCGATGATATCATCAGACCATAACTGACAAATTTCATTCAACCGAAGGCCGGAAAACAGTGCTATCAGCGGTGCCCAAAATCGTGCTCGACGGATAACATTATTCCCCGGCTTGGCCCAGCCGTTGCGATCATTCTGGCAACCGGTATAGAGTGGTGCAATAAACAATTTTCTGAGTTGATCCATCGCAAATGGGTCGCGTTTATTTTCAGCTAACACTTCATCAGAAACACGTTTGATGACTCGTGTCGGATCACGTTCAATATGCCAATAGTCGCATGCGAGGCGGAAAACAGCACCTAGAACATCCAGATCGAAATTTACGGTCTTTGCTGCACGAAGTGTCATGTTATTTTGTTTACCGTATTTAATCTGCTCATGAATGCTCATACCCTTAAGCTCTTTAAGCTTGCTCCGGTTCTTCGGAATGGCGAGGATCAGGTCTTGCCATTGGATGACATCCGGTGGTTCAACCTTTCGAATGTCAGTATCGTTACCGATGATCTGGCGTAGATTTTCAACACTGCGACTGTATTGGGTGTTGCTGGATGTTCGCCAGTCTCCTTGTTTGCTACTGACATATTCTTCCAATAGAGCACCGAATTTGAAGCCTTTACCTGTTGGTAATTTTTCTGCGAAGATATCATCAACAAATGGGGGTGGTGCAGGTTTGGTCGTTTTTTCTTTCAATGCCTGATATTGCTGCATAAATGCACGGCGGATCAAATTTGCAAAACTGTCGATCTGTTCGTCGGTTGCTGTCAGACCGTTTTCGCCCAATAATTCTTTGGCTCGATTGGGATAGTATCCTTCATTGGTAGCTCCCCAATGATAGCCAAACATGTATGTGTAATTGATGAGGGCTTTGGCTTCTTCGGGTGAACCCGGTTGCAGTTTAGAGTCGCGATCCTGTAAACGTTGGAATTCACCAAGGGATAACTGCAATATATCATCCTCAGTGGCCGGTAGTTTGACGTAACCCCGGATATCCTTGCGGAATGTATCTACTTCCTGCTGAAAGACGACCAATTCGATATTACGTTTCTTTTTTGCAAGTTCTTCGTCAGATGTCCCAAGGGCCTTCTGCTTGATATTTTTTTGCCAGTATTTTGGTTTGGGAAAGTCTGGGTTTGCTTTCACGAAATCAGACACGTCTTTCGGTAGCCGCATTTTGAACGACCATTTACCGTCTCGTTTTGTCAGATAATCGGGCACTTTCTTCCCCCATTGTGCTACGAAAATGTGCTACAATTTCATACCAATGGGGGAGAAAAGTCAATATTTTCAATGATTTCAAAATCATAGAAAAAGATGGCGGACAGAGAGGGATTCGAACCCTCGATGAGCTGTTAACCCATACCCGCGTTCCAGGCGAGCGCCTTCAGCCACTCGGCCATCTGTCCGCAATATCTTTCGATAAGCTGTTCTTGCATAAAGCAAGTGTGCTGGAACGAGGGCGGAAACTATAGAAAAGGACGTAAGCCTGCAACTGTTTTTTTTGTTTTTGCAGAGATTATTTTTCTGGCTTGCGCCATCGCAAGACAATCTTTGTGATTTTTGCTATAATAGGGGATGAAACAGAATAGCCTGTTTTGCAGTCAGAATGCAGGGGAGATGTATCATGTCTATTGATGTACAAGGTGTCATTCAGGCCTTAAGTCGGGCGGTGGAAGTATCCCCCGGTGATACAGACCATACACTTCATCCGGTGATTACAATTTCACGCGATTTGGGCACAGGTGGTGAAGAAATTTCGCGCTTGCTGGCGGAACGGTTGGGATTGGATATTTATGATGAAAATATCATCGACGCGATTGCCCAACGCTCTGAAGTGAACAAAAATGTATTGAAAACCTTACACGAAAAAGTCAGTTCAGCCAGTGACTCGTGGCTGTATGCGATGGTGACGGGTAAGAATGTTTCGCGCACAGATTATATCAACGCACTGGTGACGGTGATCCGCTGTATTTATCACAAAGGCGGCATTGTTATTGGACGGGGCGGCCATGTGGTTTTACAAGGCCGTGATGTGTTGCGGGTCCGGTTGACCGGCTCAAACGAAGCTTGCGCAAGACGGGTGGCTCATCGTGAGCGCCTCAGCCTGTCGGAAGCCAAAGCACGCTGTAAGGAGGTCAATCAGGAGCGGGCAAAATTCGTTTGGAACATGTTTAGTTCCCGATTGAATGATCCGACGAATTTTGATCTGACAATCAATACGGATCATTTTGCCCATTATGAACAAGTCGTGGAAATTTTAATCCGTAGTATGGAAATGATGGGGTTTTCGCAACGTAGAACAGGAACGACCAACAGGTAATTTCTTTGAAAAGGGCTTGTAAATGTCAAGACCCCCTTTACATTCAGGGGGGAGCGTGGCAAAGCAGTCAGCTCGTTTGACAAAAGCCCGAAAGGTCGATCTCCTGTGATGATGTATATTTTGATTGCGATTGGTTTCGTCTTGCTATTGATCGGGGCGGAATTTCTCGTCAAAGGGTCTGTTGGCCTTGCGCGTCGGATCGGCGTATCGCCCTTGGTGATCGGCATGACTGTCGTCGCGCTGGGTACCAGTGCGCCGGAATTCGTGGTCAGTCTGGATGCTGCGCTGGAGAATGCGGCCGGCATCGCCACGGGCAACATCATCGGGTCAAATATTGCGAATATCCTTTTAATCTTGGGTGTAACTGCCCTGATCAAACCCGTGCAGGGGGATCCCGGTGCGGTTTTGCGCGATGGCGTGATCTTGCTGGTCTGTTCGGCTGTTTTTACGGCCTTGTGTTGGTTTGGTGTCTTGGATGTCGTCGCAGGCTTCATCCTGTTTGGGATGTTTATCTGTTTTCTGTTTTATTCCTATTGGCGCGAACGTCATGGCGCCGACCCGGAAATGGCAGAACTGCATGCCCATGAAGCGGAAGAGATCGAAGTGCCCAACAATATCTGGCTGATGCTGGTGATGACCATTGGCGGGATTGCGGCTGTTGTTTATGGTGCGGAATTATTGGTTAATGGTGCCACAGAAGTTGCGCGTCTTTATGGCGTTCCTGAAGAAGTTATCGGTTTGACGATGATCGCAATCGGAACCAGTCTGCCGGAACTGGCCGCCAGCGGTATGGCGGCCTTACGTGGGCATACCGATGTCGCCCTTGGCAATGTGATCGGTTCCAACCTGTTTAACATTCTGGGGGTTTTGGGCTTGGTTGCTTTGATCCAACCCCTGCCGGTTGCTCAACAATTGTTAGATTTCGACCTCTGGATTATGATGGGAGCGACGATCCTGCTGGTCCCATTTATGGTGACGCGATGGGAATTGTCGCGCAAAGAGGGCTTCGTTTTTGTCCTGTGTTATGCGGCTTATATTTCCGTGCAGGCTTATGGGGTTGAACATCTCTTGGCGCAGTTTAGTTAAGTTTAAGAGGTAAAGGATCGTTGGCGAACGTGCAGAAAGTTGCTTTAATCACCGGGGCGGCACATCGTATTGGCGCTCATATCGCTCAGGTATTGGCGGCTCAGGGATGGGCGGTTGCCCTGCATTATCATGGCTCACGCGAAAATGCAGCCCATGTCTGTCACGTAATAGAAGAGGCGGGTGGGACAGCCTGCGCCTTTAGTGCGGATTTTTCAAACGAAGAAGATGTTCAAAACCTGATCTCTGTGGTGAGCGCCGAAATGGGGGGGTGGATGCCCTGATTAACAATGCCTCGGTTTTTGAAAATGATACGGCTTATGATGCAACGCGCGAAAGCTGGGATTTGCACATGTCGGTTAATTTGCGCGCGCCTTTTGTTTTGTCACAAAACTTTGTTGCAGCCTTGCCGACGGGGACCTCCGGAAATATTATCAATATCATTGATCAACGGGTCTGGAATCTGACGCCCCATTTTGCCAGTTATACAATTTCCAAGGCGGGACTGTGGACAATGACGCAGACATTGGCGCAGGCGTTTGCCCCGAATGTGCGGGTTAATGCAATTGGGCCGGGGCCGACATTGGCCAGTGCGCGCCAGTCTGCTGAGGACTTTGAGCAACAGTATTTGTCCGTTCCACTAAAAAAACCTACTGATCTTGTGGAAATTTCCAACGCTGTGTTGTATATCCTAGGCGCACAAGCGATGACGGGGCAAATGATTGCCCTTGATGGTGGGGAACATTTGGGTTGGGCGCAAGGCGACAACCACACACCGCCGAAAGAATAACAGACCGATAGGTAAAGCCGATGAGCGCGTTTCAAGCCGAGAATGTCCAACCGCTTCGTATTGCCGATGCGAAAGCCGCCGTGCGTCATGTATTTATTCGTGACCTCGTTTTATTATGTTCGATCGGTGTATACGAACATGAACACGATGCCCCGCAGCGTATTCGCGTCAATCTGGACCTGACGGTGAGCGAAAGTCACCATAACGACAATATCGACCATGTCGTTTGTTATGAACAAGTCGCCAATAAAGTCCGCGAGATTGTGTCGGGCGATCATACCAATCTGTGTGAGACGCTTGCCGAAAAAATTGCAGCCTCCTGCCTGCAAGATATTCGTGTGCGATGTGCGCGCATCCGTGTTGAAAAACTGGATGTCTTTGCCGATATCGCAAGCGTCGGTGTTGAGATCGAGCGTTTCAACGCTGGGGTGTGAATTGACGGGGAATCAAGCCCTGTTTTTTATGTTAGGTTGAGCCGGATTTAGAATCGCTTTTTTGCGAATCGTAGGGAATCCGTAGGCGGGTCCCCTGCAAAGTTTTGCACATTCTGTAAAGAGAAAAAAAACGTTACATTTGCGTTAAGAAAATCTTACGACTGGAGTCCGGGGCTAAAAACGATTCTTAAAACTCTATATAAAACAATCACTTATTTATGTGCACAAAAAATAGGCATGTTTTAGGAACGCGCAGTTTTGCTGGCCTAATTGTACATCTCCAAGATTAACTCACAAACTTATCCACAGGCTTGGTGGATTAAAATTCTAGGTCGCAGAAGTCCTTGGATTCCCACTTGAAATCCACCGGGCGATGGTGTTGAGTAAAAAGATGCGTGGCCGAAAAATAAAAGTGAGCAGATGACAGTCAAGAAAGATATATGGGTTTTTGCATACGGTTCCTTGATGTGGCGTCCGGGGTTTGACTATCTGGAAAGCCGCAAGGTGACATTGGAAGGATATCACCGTGATCTGTGCATTTTGTCTTATGTCTTTCGCGGTACACCGCAGGTTCCCGGTCTGGTGTTGGGGTTAAATCCCGGTGGCACCTGTTTAGGGGTGGCTTTTCGTGTGGCGGGCGCACAGGTGACGGATGTGATGGATTACCTGTATGAGCGCGAGATGATCCATGAAGTCTATGAACCCAAATGGGTGAAGGCGATGGATGAAACGGGAGAAGTGCTGGAAACCTATACCTTTGTTTCCATCGCAGACCACCCGCAATATGCAGGACATTTTGAACCGGACACAAAGGTTGATCATGTCTTGCAAGGCGTGGGGCAGATGGGGCGTTCCCTGGAATATCTGGAAAATACGTGTCGCCATATTCGGGCCTTGGGCATTGTGGATGAGGGGTTGGAGAGCATTTTGCGTGCTGCACAGGCCAAAGAAATGCAAAAAACCGACTAAAAAGGCGACAAAGCCGTGAAAACAGGCCTTTTTCGAATTGACAGAGGCGGGTGCAATCCCGATACTCGTCGGCTTTCCTAATTGGAAAATATTTTTTTCAACAAACGTGTGGTAAAGGTACCGACAGATGACGAATGCAGTCATGAAAACCTATGCCCCGGCTGATGTCGTTTTCGATAAAGGCGAGGGTGTTTACCTAATCGCTGAGGACGGAAAACGCTTTCTGGACTTCGGCGCCGGTGTGGCGGTGACATGTCTTGGACATGCACACCCGCATCTTGTTTCTGCCCTGACGGAGCAGGCCGCAAAATTGTGGCATTGTTCCAATCTCTATCGCATTAAGGGACAGGAACGATTTGCCCGACGTCTGGCTGACAGCACGTTTGGTGATGTGGTCTTTTCCTGTAATTCCGGGGCGGAGGCCAATGAATGTGCGATTAAGATAGCACGTAAATATTTTGCGGCTAAAGGGTCCAAACGCTATCGCATTTTAACGTTTTCCGGTGCTTTTCATGGCCGGACAATGGCGACATTGTCCGCCGGGAAGCAAGCTAAGCATTGTGACGGATTTGGCCCGATGCTGGACGGTTTTGATCAGGTGGCTTTTAATGATCTGGACGCGGCACGTGCTGCGATTACAGAGGAAACGGCCGCTGTTCATGTCGAGCCTGTTCAAGGCGAAGGTGGCATGCGCCCCGCGGATATGGCCTTCCTTCAAGGCCTGCGTCAGTTGTGTGATGAACACGGTATTCTGTTGATGATGGACGAAGTTCAAACCGGCGTTGGTCGAACAGGTAAATTGTTTGCCCATGAATGGGCGGGGATTACACCGGATGTGATGGCGATTGCCAAAGGGATTGGCGGTGGTTTCCCGGTGGGAGCATGCATCGCAACGGCTGAGGCCGCCAGCGGTATGGCACCGGGCGCACATGGTTCGACCTATGGCGGCAATCCCTTGGCAATGGCTGCAACCAACGCGGTTCTGGATGTTGTCTTGGAAGACGGTTTTTTAAATCGTGTCGCGCAGATGGGCGAATATCTGCAAAAACGTATGGACGATGTGGTTGCAAAATATCCGCAGATTGTCAAAGGCGCACGTGGTCTGGGCTTGATGGTCGGCTTTGAATGCGTTGTGCCCAACACGGATTTGGTTGCGCAATGTTTTAACAATGGTCTGTTGGCGGTGCCGGCAGGCGATAATGTGATGCGTTTGTTGCCCCCGCTTGTGGTTCAAGAAGAACATATCGAGGCGGCAATTGCGATTATCGAACGCTCCTGTAAAGAACTTTCGGAAAAAGTATAATGAAACCGAAGCATTTTTTAGATTTAAGTGAATTGGACGTCAGTGATTTGCGTCAGATTCTGGATCATGCCATAAGTTACAAAAATGGCATGAACGTCATTGGTGGCATGTCACCGCTTGCCGGTAAAACGCTGGCAATGATTTTTGAAAAGCCCAGCACCCGTACGCGTGTTTCTTTTGAAGTCGGTATGGTGCAACTGGGCGGTCACCCGCTGGTGATCATGGGCGATAATTCCCAATTGGGTCGTGGTGAAACGATTGCCGATACCGCGCGTGTTCTATCACGTATGGTTGACGGCGTGATGTTGCGCACAGATTCCCATGAAAAACTGATGGAAATGGCGCATTACTGTACGGTGCCTGTTATCAACGCCCTGACGGATAATAGCCATCCTTGCCAATTGATGGCCGATATTATGACGATTGAAGAACATCGTGGTCCCATTGGCGGCAAAGTGGTGACATGGATTGGCGATGGCAACAATATGGCCAATTCTTATGTGGAAGCCGCAACCCGTTTCGGTTTTGAATTGCGTCTGTGCTGTCCGGATGAATTGATGGTCGATGATCATTATCTGGATTGGGCCGCCAACGAAGGCGGGAATGTGTCTGTGGTCAAAGACCCCAAACAGGCGGCCAGTGGATCGGACGTTATTGTGACCGATACATGGGTATCTATGGGGGATACGGATTATGATCGCCGGATGGAATTGTTGACCCCTTATCAGGTCAATGCGGATTTGATGGCACAGGCAGAAAATGATGCCTTGTTCCTGCATTGTTTACCGGCGCACCGTAACGAGGAAGTCACCGACGAGGTGATCGACGGGGTGAATTCCGTCGTTTGGGACGAGGCGGAAAACCGTCTCCATGCTCAAAAAGGCGTTATGGTCTGGTCAATGATGTAATCTGCGACTATATAACAGCCAAGGTTTAA
>LLEK01000087.1_pt1 | contig 16715 bp, 15 predicted proteins | sample 595821 | NCBI WGS metagenome assembly LLEK01 (sample SAMN02919311, study PRJNA255460) | bioreactor metagenome | biome: chemostat; feature: culture 2011_25.1; material: sediment; isolation source: day79 25degC chemostat 2011 inoculated with Wadden Sea sediment taken from... | place: Germany: Bremen ...
TTTTTAGAACTTTTACTTAAAAATAAACAAGCCATTACAAGTATAGAACAAATTGAAAATGATATTTGGCAAGAACCAACTACACCAGATGCAATAAGAATGGTTGTAGTTGGTATAAGAAAAAAGCTTTACCATAATATTATTGAAAATATCAAAGGGTTAGGTTATAAACTAAATTTCGAGTAAAATCTTATGTAAATCTTATTAATCCCTTATCATATTCTTTTTCTTTTTGGTTACGATATTTATTGTAACAATAAAAGGAGACAATATGAAGAAAACAATTCTTATAGTTGGTGGTGGTACAGCTGGTACTATGACTGCAAATAACCTCGCAAAAAAACTTATGCCTGAAATAGATAGAGAAGAATTAGAAATAACTATGATATCTAATTCAAAATATCATTATTATAGACCAGGTGCAATGTATGTCGCCTTTCACAAATCAGAAGGTCATGAATTTATTAGAGAACAAAGAACATTACTTATGCCTGAAATCAATTTTCATATTGATGCAGCAGTTGAAATTAATGCAAACAATAACTACGTAAAAGCTCAAAGTGGTAAAAAGTATAATTATGACTATTTAGTACTTGCAACAGGTTGTGAAGCAGCACCAGAAAAAATACCTGGATTAAAAGAAGCAGGGGATTGGTTTTATACTTATGAAGGTGCTAAAAAGTTAGCCGAAAAGTTTGCTAAAATAAAAAAAGGAAGAGTATTAGTAACTGTAAATTTTCCAAAGACTCCAGATATTCCTCATCAGTGTGGTATTGCCCCTGTTGAAACAACTATTATGCTTCATGATTATCTTACAGAAAAAGGATTAAGAGATAATATTGAAATAGTATATACATATCCAAAAACTGCACAAAGTGTTGATGATGGATTGTTCTTACAAGAACCAACATCTAAAGTATTACCTGCAATATTTGATGGAATTGGTGTAAAACACAAAACAAGCTTTACATTAAATAAAGTTGATCCAATTAATAAAGTTGCACATTCTCAAGAGGGTGAAGAGATAGAGTTTGATATATTAATGTCTACACCACCATTTATAGCTTCTAAAGTTATAAGAGAATCTGGCTTATCTCAAGCACTTGATGGGGAGGGGTGGCTTCCAACAGATAAACAAACACTAAAAGTAAAAGGTTCTGATAATATCTATACTTTAGGGGATACAGTTGATTTACCAGTATCAAAAGCTGGTGGAACTATTCATAATCAAACAGATGTAGTTGCTGATAATATTGCATCAGAAATAAGATATGGATATCCAACTGAAACTTATGATGGACTAGTTATTGCTATTGCACAAATGGGATTATCTTGTGGTATGCCTTTATGGTATGACTATGAAGAAGATGTACAACCAACTCCTTGTAGCAAACTTGGTAGTTTTGTAAGAAAAGGTTTCAATAAAGGTATCTATTGGGCAGCTGCTCGTGGTATGGTATAGGAGATAATTATGAGTGAAGAAATACAAATCAAAAAAAGTGATGAAATGAAAGAACTAGAAGCAAAAATGACTATGCTAGTTCAAACAGGAAGAATTGATAATCTTATTGACCTTATGGCAGTTGTATCAGATAATATCGAAATGACAACACAACCAATGGTTGAAAAGATGATAGGTACTATTGACAATATGGCAACAGCAGGATTCGTAACTGAAAATGCTGTAAGGTATGCAAAAAGAGAAACTGCAAAAAATGAAACACCATCTCTTTTAGGGATGTTAAAACTATTAAAAGATGAAGATACAAGAAAAGGTTTAGCTTTTGTACTAAATCTTACAAAAGGTATCGGAAAACAACTTTAAAACAATTTGTAACTGAAAGAGTTAATCCTTTCAGTTATATTGTAAATCTGACCAATAATTAACCTTCTATTGCTTATAATATTATTTCAAAATAAAAAAGGATAAATAGTTGAAAATATTACTTAAAACTATATTGTTATCGATTTTATTTACTTGTACTGTAAATGCAAGTACTATGTTTTTATTAACAAAAATTGATAAAGCTTACTTAGTAGTTGAAAACTACAGCTCAAAACTTCCTATGAGTATCAAAAAAGATATTTTAGAAGAGATGAAAGGTTTTACTGAAGAATTAAAAATAGATACAAGTGGGTATTCACATAGAACACTAGCTTTTATATTGTACGATACAGCCTTAGATGGTAAACTAATATTAAATATTGATTTAGTTCTAGGTGAAGAGATAAAAAGAATAGATGACAATGAAGAAGTTTATGGTTTAACTTATGAAAAAAGAAAACAGATGACTTTTACAGATAAGTCTGATGAAGATATTCAAGATGAGCTTATAGAACATGTAGAATTACTACTTAATGACTTTGCAGAACAATATAAAGAGGATAATGAATAATGAGAATATTACTAATAGGTTTACTTTTATGTACAAGTTTATTTGCTAAAAGCTATAAAGAGTTTGCTAAAGATGTATCTTATGAAACAGACTACAAAGTAGCTTTAAAAAAAGCAAAAGAGCAAAAAAAAGATATTATGTTTTTAATGGTTGCTAATTTTTGTCCATGGTGTCAAAAGTTTGAAAAAAGGGTATTAAGTAAAAAAGCTGTAAATACTCAAATACATAAGAAATATATCCCTTTAATACTAAATAGAGAACAACAAAATTTTCCTAAAAAGTTTGATTCTCCTATTATCCCTACAATGTTTTTTGTAGATTATAAAAATGAGAATATTAAAAATAAAGTTATTGGATACAATAATAGAAATGACTTTTTAAATATCATTAATGAATAATTGATTATATAATACTGAATAAATAGACAGATATACAAAATAATATAGTTCAAACGGCTTCACTGTTGGGTACCCAAAAATCAAAGATTTTTACCCTTACGTTGCAGATGTTCTCTCTATACTATTTTTTATATCTTTATGTCTATTTAATTACTATCATATATATCATTAACAAAAAACAAAATAGTTTTAGTTATAATATCAAAAATTAAAATAGGGCACCTATGGAATATTTAGATATTTTAACACATATATTAGTAGTTATGAGTTTAGGTTGGTATATGATTACCAACCTTCAATGGTACAATTATAAACTACAAAGAGTTATACTAAAACATCATAAACAACAATGGCATATAGTTTACTTTGCTACACCTTTTATATTTTACTATATACTTCCATCACTATATTTCTATATATATTTTTATGTGTTATATCTAACAAGCTTTATTATTTGGAATAGAAATCTAGATAAACCTCTTGTTCTTACATCAAGAGTTAAAAGATTTTTAACAATATTACTATTTACAACATTTGCTATAGATGCCTTAGTAGTAGCAAGCTCTAGTGGTATGTTTGGATTATTTTTACCTTTATTTATAACTTATGGTGTTACAACAGTTTTAGAAAAAATATTTTTTATTACTTTTAAACATAAAGCAAAATCAAGATTAAATACTATTTTAGGACTTCAAACTATAGCTATAACAGCTTCTTATGGTAAAACATCTATTAAAAACTATTTATATCAAGTTTTAAGTAAAAAATTCACTGTATATATGACTCCACGTAGTGTAAATACTATGGGAGGAATTATAAAAGATGTAAATGATGATTTACCTCTTGATACACAAGTATATATAGCAGAAGCAGGGGCAAGAGCTACAGGTGATATAGAAGAGATTGTAAACTTTCTTGAACCTCAATATTCTATTATTGGTAGTGTTGGAGAACAACATATAGAATACTTTAAAACTTTAGATAATATCATAAATACTAAAATGGAAATACTAAAATCACCAAAACTAGTACATGGTTTTGTACATGACTCTGTACCAATTTTACAATATGATACTATTACTACATATCCAAATGAATTAAAAATGATAAGAAGTGATTTAAATGGTATCTGGTTTGATTTAAATGTAGATGGTCAAATAGAACACTTTCATGCACCAGTACTAGGAAGCTTCAATGCTATAAACCTTACATCAGTTATACTTATGGCTAAAACTTTAGGAATGAGTGTAGATGATATAAAAATAGCACTTCACAACTTAAAGCCAGTAGAACATAGACTTCACTTAAGTAAAGCTGGTGGAAAACTAATACTTGATGATAGTTTTAATGGAAACTTAGAAGGTATGCTTGAAGCTATTCAATTAGCTTCAACACATGAAGGTAGAAAAGTTATAGTAACTCCAGGGCTAGTTGAATCAACAATGGAAGCAAATGTAGAACTTGCTCATGCTATTGATGAAGTATTTGATTTAGTTATTATAACAGGTAATTTAAATGCAAAAGTACTAGAAAAAGTTATAGTAAAATCAAAACCAATTATGCTTACTAATAAATCGAAACTACAAGATACTTTAGCTAAAGAAACACATCTAGGTGATTTAATATTATTTGCTAATGATGCTCCAAACTTTATTTAGTATTATTTAAAGATTTAGCTTCTTTAGCTTCCCTTGCTTGTTTATTTGTTTTTCCACACCCAGGGCAAGGGTTTCCTTCATGAACATAACATGAAAAGCAAAGTGCAGTAACACAAGTATTACAATTAAAGCCACAATGCTTACAATAATAATGATTTTCTCTAGTAAACTTCTTCTCTTTTTTAAAAAGATTAAAAAACATATTTAAATCCATTTTTAATTTGGATACACTTTATCTAGTATATATTTAAAGTACTGTTAATAGATAGCTATAAATTTATTTAAGAGGATTTAATTTTTGTTTTACTTTTTTTGGTATTTGAGCCATTTTAATAGTGGTTTTTTTGATGAAATTATTATCTTTATCAAATTGATTTACTTCTAAAGAGTTATTTTTTTTATCAAAACTAATGGCTTTAAAAATAAAGCCATTATCTTCAAAAGTGATATCTTTAATCATCACTTTTAGTTTTTTTAGTTGTAGCTTTCTTTCCAGGTGCTTTTTTAGCTGTAGTTGTTTTCTTTGTTGTGGTAGATTTTTTAGCAGTTGTCTTTTTAGTTGTAGTTTTCTTTGCTGCTGGTTTTCTTCCACCTTTTGTTGGTTGATTTTTTATGATATCTTTTACTTCAGCAAAAGTAAGTGCTTTGATATCTTGATCATCTAAACCTTTTGGAAGTTTATAGTTCTTCTTTTTTGATTTTATATAAGCACCATATCTTCCTATAAGTATCTGTGTTTCTTCTTCTGGAAAGTCTTTAATTAAAGCTTTTGCTTTTGCCTCTTTTTGTTCAGCTATAACTTCTAAAGCTCTTGGAAGTTCTATAGTATATGGATCATCTTCTTTTAAACTATAGTAGTTACTTTTTACTTGTACATAAGGACCAAATCTACCTATATTTACTTTAATATCATCACCATTTTCATCACTACCTAAAACTTTAGGAAGAGTTAGTAGTACTTGTGCTTCTTCTAAAGTAATACTGTTTACACTAAAAGTATTTGGTATTGAAGCTATTTTTGGTTTATCTTCATCCTCTTTTGTTCCTACTTGAACATAAGGACCATATTGACCAACTCTAGCTGTTACAGGCTTTCCTGTTTTTTCATCGATTCCTAATTCTCTTATATCTGAGAATTTAGCTCTTGGTGCATTTTCTTCTTTATCTTCAATATTTTTAACAAAAGGTTCATAAAACTCTTTCATAACTTCTTCCCAAGCTATTTTACCTTCTGCTATTTGATCAAACTCTTCTTCAACATGAGCTGTAAAACCAAGGTCAACAATATGTTTAAAGTGCTCAACTAAGAAGTCATTTACAACTGTTCCTATTAAAGTAGGTTTTAATTTCTTGTCTTCTGTTTTTATAATATATTCACGTGCTTGAATTGTAGCAATAGTTGGAGCATAAGTTGAAGGTCTTCCTATCCCTTCTGCTTCCATCTTTTTAACTAAAGAAGCTTCTGTATATCTTGCAGGTGGTTTTGTAAATAGTTGCTCACTTGATAAGTTTTCAAGATTTAAAGTTGTACCTTTTTTAATTGTAGGTAATATTTTTTCTGTATTATCTAAAACTGCTTCAGGGTCATCACTTCCTTCAGTATAAGCTTTCATAAACCCAGCAAAAACTATTCTAGTACCTTTTGCTTGAAATTCATACTCACCATCTTTACCTGCAGTAATTTTATATGTTGTATTTGCTACAACTGCTTGTTCCATTTGAGTTGCTATTGTTCTTTTCCAAATAAGGCTATATAGCTTGTATTGACCATTATCTAAATAAGGTCTTACATCACTTGGTTTAAGTGCTAAATTAACAGGACGGATAGCTTCATGGGCTTCTTGTGCACCTTTTGCTTTACTTTTATAATGTCTAGGTTTAGAAAGTGAATACTCTTTACCATATTCTGATTCAATAACCTCTTTAGCTGCACTTGTAGCAAATGTAGAAAGATTTACACTATCTGTTCTCATATATGTAATAAGACCACCTGTATGTCCAGGTACATTTACACTACCTTCATATAGTTGTTGTGCTACTATCATAGTTTGTTTTACACCAAAACCAGCTTTTCTACTAGCTTCTTGTTGTAATGTTGAAGTTGTAAATGGAGGAGCAGGGTTTCTTTTACTCTCTTTTTCTTCTATATCTTCAAGTGTATAATTTCCAGATTTACAGCTATTTTCTATATCTTTAGCTTCTGTTTCATTTTTTACTTTTATTGTTTTAGCATTATATTTAGCAAGTTCTGCTCTAAATGCAGGATTATTAAAGTCTGTTCTTATTTTCCAATACTCTTCTGGAATAAAAGCTTCAATTTCTCTCTCTTTATCTACTATAATTCTAACAGCAACACTTTGAACTCTACCAGCACTTAAACCATATCTTACTTTTTTCCATAAAAGTGGAGAAAGCTTATATCCAACTGCACGATCAAGTATTCTTCTTGCTTGTTGTGCATCAACTAAATTTTGATCTACATCTCTTGGATTTTCTAAAGCTTCAAGAATAGCGTGTTTTGTTATTTCGTGAAAAACTATCCTTTTTATAGGATTCTTTTGAACTTTAAGGGCAGGGATTAAATGCCAGGCAATAGCTTCTCCCTCTCTATCCTCATCGGCTGCTAGATAGATAACTGTATCTTTTTTTATCTCTTTTTTTAATTCGGCAATGACTTTTGTTTTATCTCTTGAAATTAAATATTGTGGTTCAAAATTATTATCAGGATCAAATCCTAATTTTGATTTAGGAAGATCTCTTACGTGCCCCATAGAGGCCATAACTTTATAGTCACTTCCTAAAAATTTTGAAATGGTTCTAGCTTTTGCTGGTGATTCCACTATAACTAAATTTTTCATTAATTGCCTTTTGATTAGATAAAATTGTAAAGCGAATGTTAACATAAAAAAATTTAATTTGCTTTAAGTAAAAAAATTTTTAACAATATAATACAAAATTGTATATCACTTAAAGACCTTTTAAAAAAAGTTTACTATAATAAACTAAATTTTTACTTTAAAGTTAAATTAATAAAAGGAAAAGAATGGATAATGTTCTTTATGTAAGTAATAAAGAGGACACTTCGTTTAAAATAAAATCAGAACAATACAATTTTATAACTACTGTGAACACTTCAAATTTAATAGATAATATAATTGAAAAATCCATTGATTTGATTATACTTGATCTTAATAATAACTTTAATATAGCAAGACAGTTAAAATTAAATGATAAAACAAAAAAAATACCTATCATTTTTTTAATAACAGCTAAAGATGAAAAGACTATAGATAATGTTTTTAAATATGGTGTTGATTTTTTAGTAAAGCCTTATGAGGATTTTGAATTAGTTCTAAGAATCAATGCTCAAATTGAAATTGTACAACTACATAAGAAATATGAAAAAGAGATTATCTTTAATCAATCAGTTCTTGACTCTCAACAAAATATCATCTTTGTACATGATGATGAAGGGCTTATAAATGTAAATAAAAGCTTTTACAGTTTTTTTAATGTTAAATCAATCAAAGCCTTTGAAGATGCATATCATTCTGTAGCAAATCTATTTATGGAATATGAAAACTATTTTTCATTACATGTTTTAAACAACAATAAACCTTGGCTAAATCATATATCTGATAGAGCAAATGTACAATATGATGTTATACTTATGAACTTCAATACCTTTGAACCAGAAACTTTTATAATAGATGTAAATCCTATCCCATATTCAGATAAATTTGTTGTAACACTAACAAATATCACAATCCTTACAACTAAATCTAAACAGCTTGAAATAAAAGCGAACTATGATAGCCTTACTAAAATATATAATAGAAATAAATTTAATGAATTTATTCAATTACACTATGATCTATTTACTAGATCTTATGAAGATATTTGTTTAGCTATATTTGATATAGATTTTTTCAAACAAGTAAATGATGAATATGGACATTTAATAGGAGATGAAATACTTATTAGTTTTTCAAACATAATCAATGACTCTATTAGAAAAACTGATATTTTTGCTAGATGGGGTGGAGAAGAGTTTACTTTACTTATGCCAAAAACAAAAATCAATGATGCTTTTTTTGTAGTTGATAATTTAAGAAAAAGTGTAGAAGAGTATAACTTTAAAGTTGTAGGAAATAAAACCTGTTCTATTGGTATAACACAATTTAAAGATGGTGATACTATTGAAGAGATATTAATAAGAGCAGATGAAGCACTTTATGAGTCAAAAGAAACAGGAAGAAATAAAGTTTGTAAAAGATAATGGTATCTATAAAAAACTATATTAGATATCATTAATTAATAATTAGATATAATCCCTAAAAATTACTATATAGGATTAAAATTGTCACAACAATTACTACAAAAACAAGCAGATACTATTAGATTTTTAGCTGCTGATATGGTTCAAAAAGCAAATAGTGGACACCCAGGTGCACCAATGGGGTTAGCAGATATTGCAACAGTTTTAAGTAAACATATAAAACTAGATCCAAAAAATACACAATGGCTAAATAGAGATAGATTAGTTTTCTCTGGTGGTCATGCCAGTGCTCTTGTTTATTCATTATTACATCTATGGGGCTTTGATGTATCAATTGAAGATTTAAAGCAATTTAGACAAACAGGAAGTATAACTCCTGGACACCCTGAATATGGACACACAAGTGGTGTAGAAATTACAACAGGACCATTAGGACAAGGTATCGCAAATGCAGTTGGATTTGCTTTTGCCAGCCAATATGCAAAACACTGTCTTAATTCTGACACAGCCCAAGTTATAGATCATCATGTTTATTGTTTATGTGGTGATGGTGATTTACAAGAGGGTATATCTTATGAAGCGCTTTCATCATTAGGACACCAAGGTATTTCAAACTTTACACTTATATATGATTCAAATGATATTACAATTGAAGGTGATACCTCTATTGCATGGTCTGAAGATGTTGCACTTAGATTTGAAGCTATTAACTTTAATGTAATCACAATAGATGGACATGATTTTGATGCTATTGATAAAGCTTTAACTGATTCAAAAGCCAGTGACAAACCAACAATTATCATTGCACGTACTGCTATTGGTAAAGGTGCTGCAACTATGGAAGGAAGTCATAAGACACATGGTGCTCCACTTGGAAATGAAGAACTTGCAACTTCAAAACAAAATGCAGGGTTTAATCCTGAAGAATCATTTGTTGTACCAGCTGAAGTAAAAGAGGCTTTTGATAAAATACAAAGTGGTGCAGTGTTAAGTAAAGCATGGGAAAAACTTGTAAAAAAAGATTTACCTCTTAGTGAACAAAATGAAACATTAAATGCTTTATTAAATCCTGATTATTCTAAAGTACAATATCCTGATTTTAGTGATGTTGATTCTATGGCAACAAGAGATTCAAATCATAAAATATTAAATGCAATTGCAAAAGCAGTTCCAAGTTTTATGGGTGGAAGTGCAGATCTTGCTCCATCAAATAAAACAGAGCTTTTAGGACTAGGAGATTTTCCAAAAGGTAGAAACCTACACTTTGGTATCAAAGAACACTCAATGGCAGCTATTTCAAACGCTATGAACTTATATGGTTTATTTAGAGTATTTAGTGCAACGTTCTTTATCTTTTCTGATTATTTAAAACCAGCTGCTAGAGTTGCTGCTTTATCAAATATACCACAACACTTTGTATGGAGTCACGATTCTATTGGAGTAGGGGAAGATGGTGCAACTCATCAACCAATTGAACAATTAAGTCAATTTAGAGCTATGCCAAACTTTTATACATTTAGACCAGCTGATGCAACTGAAAATATTGAGTGTTGGAAAACTGCATTTACTATGAATGCTCCAACTGCATTTGTTACATCTAGACAAGGACTTACAAACCTAAAAGGTAGAAAAGTTTATGGAGATGTTAGTAACGGTGGATATTTAGTTGAAAAAAGAGATGATGCTGATGTAACTTTTATGGCAAGTGGTAGTGAAGTGTCGCTTTGTATTGAAGCTGCTTCTATATTAGAAAAAGCAGGAGTATATGCAAACGTTGTTTCTGTTCCTTGTTTTGACTTATTATGTGAGCAAGATGAAGATTATATTGATGAAATCATTGATATGAACAACACTTTTGTAGTAGCAGTTGAAGCAGCAACAGCAATGGAGTATTATAAATTTGCTGATGAAGTTATAGGTATGACAACATTTGGACAAAGTGGACCTGCTGGTGAACTTTTTGATAAATTTGGACTTACAGCACAAAAAGTTGCTGAAAAAGTTAAAGGTATAGTGGCATAACAATGGCAGATATTAACAATGCAGTAGTAATCGTTATGATTGGCTCATTGTTAATAGGCCTTTTTTTATACGCCATATTCTAATATGTCATACAAATCTTGGTATGATCAACATGCCCAAAAACATAAAAAAATCGTAGAAAAACTTTCACACTTAAGTGATGATGAAGTTATAGACTATTTTGACTTTGACAATATGAAAGTCAATGAGCCTGACTTTTGTCCATTATATAAAGATGATAAAAAATGTCATGATATGGAAAAGTTAAATTGCTATTTATGTGCCTGTCCAAACTTTAGAGTAGGGGAAACATCAAGTACTTGTGATATTAATAGTAAATATGGTGGCACTATAGAGGCAAAAGGTTATATTCATCAGGATTGTTCAAATTGTACTGTTCCACATAAAGTAAAATATGTGAAACACAACTTTAACAGAGATTGGTTAAAAATATTTTCAAAAACCTTTACTTAAAGTCTTTTAAATCAATATCTTCTTCATCATCAAATTCATCGTCATCTTCAAAATCACCCTCAAGCATAGAAACTATACCTTCATATAATTCTTGACACTCTTCTTTATCAAGTTTTCTTTCATCGATATCTTTTAATATCTCTTGAAACTCTGATCTCATTTCATGAAGTTGCTCTAATTCTTTGTTTAATTCTTCAGAAGCACTTTTATCTTTTGCTATTTGCTCATATATCTCATCAATTGAATCTTCTATATCTGGCATAACTGTTTCATCAATTAATTCTTTTAATTTTAAATCACATTTTTTCATTTTGACCCTTTTTTATATGTGCAAAATTGTATCAAACATATTATAATATTATGATATAATTCACAAAAATAATATAAAGGGTTTATTATCATTTTAAATAACTTAACCTTACAAGAACAATTTAGTTCTTTTTGTACTAAAAATAATCCAAAAGATTTAGAAGAAGCTATAAATTACTTTAGTGTATTTGGTGGACTTGATATTCAAGTAAATACAAATATTCCTATAGAGGATTTAATAGAAGAATTTATATTAGATGATTATAAATATTTAAGAAATATTGTAAGTGATTTATGTACTTCAGATCCTGTTTTACACTCTATCTTAAGTGGTATAGCACAAGGTGATAGAAGAACAAACTCAAGTTTTAGAAGAGCAAAAATATCTTTTGATAATGGTATGGATTGTGTTGATGAATTATGTGAGCTAAATGCTATAAAAATAGAGAAATCTGTTCATCATTTAACTAACCAATCAGGATATAAAGATGTATCTAAAAAGCTTATTTTTACTACACTATTTTTAAGATTTTGGTTTGCTTTTATCTCTCCTATATTTAAAGGTATAAGAGATGAACAATATGCTGAATTTCATGAACTATTTAAAAATAAACAAGCTGAATTTTCAGAATTTGTATTTGAGCAATTATCTCATGAACTTATTAAAAAACAATTTGAAAATGACCCTATAACTCAAATAGGAAGATATTGGGATGATCAAGGTCAAATAGACTTAATTGCAAAAACAACTGATGGTAAAATCATAGCTGGTAGTTGTAAATATACAAATTCTAAAGTAAAAAAAACTATCCTAACAAAACTAAAAGATGATTGTGAAGATATTGAACTAAAAGTAGATACTTTTGTACTTTTTTCTAAAAAAGGTTTTACTACAGAGCTTAAGTCACTTAAAGGTGAAGATTTAAAACTATTTACTGCTAAGAGTTTTAAAGCTTTAATTTAAAAAATGATGAATATCCCAGATACTATAGGTATATTAGGTGTTATTTTTATTTTGATTGCATATACACTTCTTCAATTTGAAAGAATAGACCCAAAAGGACTTTGGTATTCACTTTTAAACCTTTTGGGTGCTTTTTTAATACTATATTCTCTTTTTTATAGTTGGAACTTAGCATCGGTTATTATAGAAATTTTTTGGATATTAATAAGTATATATGGAATTTGGAAGTATTTAAAGAGAACTAAATAGTTCTTTTAAATATTATTCTTTCCTCATATAAATAAGCCTATATACCATAGGTACATAATATAGATTAAGTACTGTTGCCCAAAGTATCCCAAATCCTAATGCTACAGCCATAGGTTGTAATATAAGTGATTGTCCTGAAGCAAAGAATATTAGGGTACTTAGTCCTAAAATAGTTGTAAGAGATGTAAGTAAAATAGGTCTTAATCTTAAAAGGGCATAGTCTTTCATCTCTTCTAAATTTTTGGCTTTTTTTATAAAATCCATCATAATAATACCATCATTTACAATAACACCTGCAAGTCCTACTATACCTATAAGTCCTGGCATAGTAAGGTTTAGTCCCATTATAAAGTGACCTATAAGTACACCTAAAACTGATAAAGGAACAGTACTTAATATAATTAGTGATTTAACAATAGAATCAAACATCCAAACTAAAGATATAAATATAAGCACAAGAGCTATAATAAAAGCTCGTCCCATCTCTGATTTAACTTTTTCATTTTCTTCTTGTTCACCTTTTATATCGATAGTAACATTTTGTTTTAACTTATCTAGGATTGGTTGCATTTTCTCATAAACTTCAGAACTAGTCAAAGGGTCATTTAGTGATGCTGTTATACTTTGTATTGCTATTCCATCTTCCTTAAATATTTGACTAAGAGATGATATAGACTTAAACTCAACTACATCTTTTAACAATATTTTTTGTGTTGTATTTGGTATGGTTAATTCAAATTTATATAAAGATTGTTTTTTATCTTTATTTTTTGATTGCATTATGATTTCTACTATACCTTCATCATCATACATTTTTGAAAAGCTTCCTTTAAAATAAAAGGGTTTTAGTTCATTTACAATATTGCTTTCTGTAAAACCTAATTGTTGACCATATGAGTTTACTGTAAATTTATACTCAAGATTTCCTAAAAGGATATCATCTGCTACATTTGTAACCCCATTTATACTAGATAGTTCTTTTTTAACTGTTTTAATAGCACTTGAGAGAGCTTCTTTATTAGAGCTACTAAAACTCATCTCTATATCATTACTCACTATTGCTGCACCTGGTACAACAATACTAAGTTCAGCAAATCTTTTAGATTCTACATCTTCTTTTAAAACTTCTCTTATTTGCTCTGAAATAGTTTGAGCAGTTTGTATTCTTGTCATATCAGTGTCATCATATTTTGGACTCAAATATGGATTGATATATTTATCAAAAAAGTTAGAAGGGGCTCTTTCTTGAAGGTTTAGAAATATTTGAAAATAAAACTCTTCATTTTGAGGTAGTTGTTTTCCATCAAGTTTTAGTCCTATTACTGAACTTATACTATCTACTTCATCTCCTAGTTCAAAGTTTTTAAGTAGTTTATTTTCAAGCTTTTGAACTATAGTTTCTGTCTCCTCAATATCATGACCAACCCCAACAGAACCAGAGATATAAACTTGTGTAGTATCAAAAGTTGGTAAAAACTCAAACTTTAATATTTGTGCTAGACTAACTGTTGCTATAAGTATAAAAGATAATAATGCACCAAGTGATATATATTTCCATTTTAAAACAAAATCTAAAATTGTTCTATATATTTGTTTATTTTTATCCCAAAAGTTATCTGATTTTTTACCTTCTTTATTTACTTGTAATAAATGTTTTGCGTGTAATGGTAAAAAGAAAAATGCTTCAAGCAAAGAACTTATTAACAATACAGATATCATAATAGGGAGTATCCTCATAAATACGCCTGTTTCACCTGTCATAAGAAGTATTGGTAAAAAAGCGAATATAGTTGTAGCAGTTGCTGTTAAAACAGCAGGATACATCTCTATAGCACCATCAACAGCTGCACTCATCTTATCTTTACCCATCTCAAGATGTCTATATATATTTTCTGCAACAACAATAGCTTCATCTACAAGCATACCAAGAGCAAGAAGAGCTCCTAAAAGTGAAAGCATATTTAAACTATATCCTAGTTGTTCAGCACTAACAAGTCCTATCATAAAACTTGTAGGAATACCCAATGCTACAACAAAAGCAATTCGTGAGTTAATAAAAAAGAATAGGGCAGTAGTTAAAAGTATAATTCCAAATAAAATATTTGATACAACAGTATTAAGTCTATTTTTAATCCAAACAGAAGTATCTGTATAAGTATCGAAGTTTACATCTTTATAGTTTTGTTGTTCAACTGCTAGTATCTCTTTTATCTGTTTTACTAAAGCTATACTATCTCCACCTCTACCTTTGTTTATCCCTATAGACATATCAGGTTTTCCGTTATAGTGTGACTTAGTATTAACATCTGCTAGTTTATATTGTATATTTGCAATATCTTTTAAATATAAAGATTGATTACCAAACTTTAATATAGTATTGTTTAGTTTGTTTATATCTTTTTCCCCATTTTGGCTACTAAGATAATAGTGTGTTCCTTTATCTTTTATAATACCAGCAGGAAATATAGAACTAGTACTAGCAATTGTATTTACAACTGTTACTTTATCTAGTCCATAAGCTTCAATTTTTGATTCATCAAAAGTGATAAGTAACTCTTTGTCACTATCTCCCCAAATATTTATTTCACTTAAGTCTCCCAGCTTATTTACTTTTGCTTTTATATTATCTGCAATTTCAATAAGTTCTTCTCTTGATTTATCTCCAAATATAGCAATAGTAACTAAAGGGAATGCAACAGATACCTCTTTTACTGTTGGTTCATCCATATCTGTAGGTAAATCGGGTCTTATTTTTGTAACTATATCTTTTACATCATCAATTACATCAGAAACTTCATATCCACTTTTTAGTTTTATATTTATACTAAAAAACCCTGTTTTAACAACTGTTGTTATAGTATCTGCTTCACTTACTGATGAAAGTTCATCTTCTATTTTTTGAACAGCTAGTTTATTTAGTATATTACTACTAGCCCCTGCATAAGTACCATTTATAACAACAGCATCTAGCTTTGATATAGGGAATATCTCTTTTGGTATATTCAGGTATGAAAATACTGAAAGTATAAATATAAAAAGTAATAACATATAATTTAATATTGGTTTTTCTAGTCCAAATCTAATAATATTTTTAATCATGGTGACATTTTATCCTATAGTTGTTTATTTGTAGATATTAACAATAAATAATTTAATTTTATACTTTTATTATTTAATAGCATCTATTATTTTTTTTATATCTAATTTGTTTTTCATATTCTCTACAAACTCTTTAATAGTTTGTTTTTTATATTCTTTAAATTTATCATCATCAAAGATACCATGTACAAAAGTACCTTTGATATTATCTTTCTCATAACACAATGGATATTTTTGACTAATACCGTGGTGTATCTCAAATCCTTCTTGATAATTCTTAAACATTCTGTATAATTCTTTAGTTAGTATTTTCTCTTTTTTAAAGATAATATTATCATCAATAAATCCAAGTCCAGACTCTTTTGTAGGAACTTTAGTTTCAATACAAAGATCATCAATAATGTATTCAAACATCATTTGATATCCACCACAAATACCAAAAATATCTTCTTTTCTATTTTGTAATTGTTCAAAAAGACCATTACTTTTTAACCACTTTAAATCTTTAATAACTAATTTTGACCCTGGTAATATAACTAAATCATACTGTTCTAAATTCACATTTGAACTTACAAATTCTAAACATATATTTGTATTGGCAATTAGTGGTTCAAAGTCATTATAGTTACTCATATATGGATAAGATATTACTGCATATTTTTTTGTAGCATTTGTACAATTTTGTGTAAAGTTTTTTAAACTTGCACTATCTTCAAATCCTAAATTAAAAGGGGTATAAGGGAGTACTCCAAGAACTGGTATATTAAATTCTTCTTCGATAATCCTTACACCCTCATCAAATAAACTCATATCACCTTGAAATTTATTTACAATTACACCTATTACATTATCTCTTAGTTTTTCTGG
>LLEK01000088.1_pt1 | contig 16685 bp, 13 predicted proteins | sample 595821 | NCBI WGS metagenome assembly LLEK01 (sample SAMN02919311, study PRJNA255460) | bioreactor metagenome | biome: chemostat; feature: culture 2011_25.1; material: sediment; isolation source: day79 25degC chemostat 2011 inoculated with Wadden Sea sediment taken from... | place: Germany: Bremen ...
GGAAAGGAAATTTTTTCCGCATGCGTCCATTTCCAGTCGAAACAAGGTCACCGGCAAGTTTACCGATCATTTTTCCCCAGACGATTTTTCTGATTTCGCGCAACGCATTCCTGAGTTTTGCCAATTTTCCGCTTTTCAATTCTTGCGGTGTTTCATCGTCGAGGGATTTTCATTTTTTGTTTCGAGCGCCGTTTTTTTGTGTTCTTCAGTCAATTTAATTGGTCCCACCCCAAATTCTCGCTGGGGATCATAGCACAAGTTTCCCGATCTTTCCTGACTTCTGATCGTTTCTTAAATATTGCCGCAAGATTTGTTTCATCTTTGTGCAACATATAGCGCAAAAAGAATTCTGGAACAATTCTACCTTTTGAGGTGTATTTTCACAAAGGATTGCGATTCTTTTATCCGTTTGCAGTAAAAAACTGGCATATTTACCATCAATCAAGCAAGCAAAATTCGATTCTCATCAGAGTTTCTCTAGCTTTTTGACCTTCCCCATCCGTCACACCATACCTAGTGCCTTTGATCGCAAGCAAACACAAGGGGTTGCGAGATTTTGCCTAAAAATGAAACAGTTCAAGAGGTTTTTTTGTGATTTTTTTTTGATTTTTTTTCCACAGGGAAAAGGTATGCGGAATCGGCAGTGTCGCTAACGTTCTGATTATTTCGGGTTGGTAACGGTGAATAACTATACTTTGGTAGTACCTTGAAATCCATTTCATAAAATGTTCTACATCTTGTGCCCATGACGGAAGAAGGCACCCACAATATAGGTGTGCACAACGTTCTGGGACGGGATAACCACAAAATTTTGTTTAACGATTTAAGCCATTCTTTAAAAGTAAGAGGCATCAGGGGCATCAATGCGTATTCAACGTCATTTCACGCACGAAGATAAATCACCTTACGACGGTCTTGTCTTTCGTAAAGCAAGTAGCGAAATCCGTAACCCGGACGGTTCTGTCGTCTTTCAGGCAAGCGATCTGGAAGTCCCGGAAAGTTGGTCACAGGTTGCCTGCGATGTACTGGCTCAAAAGTATTTCCGTAAAGCTGGCATTCCCGCTGTTTTAAAAGCTGTTAAAGAGAAGGACGTCCCTCAGTGGTTATGGGCAAGTGTTCCTGATCAGGACGCGATGAAATCCATGCCTGCCGAAGACCAATTTGGTGGGGAACATTCAGCCAAGCAGGTTTTTGACCGTTTAGCCGGAACTTGGACCTATTGGGGTTGGAAAGGCGGCTATTTCGATAGTGAAGCTGACGCGCGCGCCTATTTCGACGAAATGCGTTATCAATTGTGTGCGCAAATGGGTGCACCGAACTCTCCACAGTGGTTTAACACGGGCCTGCACTGGGCTTATGGTATTGACGGTCCGGCCCAAGGCCACCATTACGTCGATTTCAAGACCGGTAAACTGGTGCGCTCCAAATCCTCTTATGAACATCCCCAGCCTCACGCCTGTTTCATCCAGTCTATTCAGGATGATCTGGTCAATGAAGGCGGCATTATGGATCTGTGGGTTCGTGAAGCCCGTCTCTTTAAATATGGTTCAGGGACCGGTTCCAACTTCTCCAACGTCCGCGGGGAAGGCGAACCCCTATCCGGTGGCGGTAAATCCTCCGGCTTGATGAGCTTCCTGAAAATCGGTGACCGCGCAGCTGGTGCGATTAAATCCGGTGGCACCACCCGTCGCGCAGCCAAAATGGTTGTCGTCGATGTCGATCACCCCGACGTTGAAGAATTCATCTCTTGGAAAGTTAAAGAAGAGCAAAAAGTCGCTGCCCTTGTTGCAGGTTCCAAACTCGCCCAAAAACATATGGGTGCCATTATGGAAGCTTGCTGCACGGCAGGCGACAGCGAAGATGCGTTTGATCCCAAGCAGAACAAGCCGCTGAAAAAAGCCATCATTGCAGCGCGCAAATCCATGATCCCTGAAAACTATATTCAGCGTGTTATTGAATTTGCCAAACAAGGCTACACCGATATTGAATTCCCGGCTTATAATACGGATTGGGATTCCGAAGCCTACACCACCGTTGCGGGTCAAAACTCCAACAACACAGTTCGTGTTTCCAACGAATTTCTACAAAAGGTATTGGATGACGGCGAATGGGAACTGATCAACCGCAAAGACGGCAGCGTTGCCAAACGCATCAAGGCCAAGGAACTTTGGGAAAATATCGGTTATGCCGCATGGGCCTGTGCCGATCCGGGGATCCAGTTTGACAGCACCATCAACGAATGGCATACCTGCCCAAGCGATGGTCGCATCAACGCGTCCAACCCTTGTTCGGAATATATGTTCCTTGATGATACCGCCTGTAACCTTGCCTCCTTGAACCTGCTGCAATTCACCAAAGAAGACGGCACGTTTGATGTTGCCTCTTTCTCCCATGCGGTTCGCATCTGGACAGTGACATTGGAAATCGCGGTTATGATGGCGCAATTCCCGTCCAAGGAGATTGCACAACGATCTTATGACTACCGGACGCTGGGACTTGGTTTTGCCAATATCGGCGGTCTGTTGATGGCCTCCGGCCTGCCGTATGACAGTGCAGAAGGCCGCGCTTTATGTGGCGCGATCACCGCCCTGATGACAGGCGAAGCTTACGCAACATCTGCAGAAATGGCACAAAACTTGGGGGCTTTCCCAGGGTATGCCAATAACGCAGATCATATGTTACGCGTTATTCGTAATCACCGCCGTGCCGCACAAGGGCTGAAAGACGATACGAAAACCTTGCTGTTCTACCGGTTCCACTGGATGCCTCCAATTGCCCGGAAAGCAGCCTTGTGGAAGCTGCCCGTAAATCCTGGGATCGCGCTTTGGAACTTGGGAACGAACATGGTTTCCGCAACGCGCAAGTGTCTGTGATTGCACCGACAGGTACAATCGGTCTGGTTATGGATTGCGATACAACGGGGATTGAACCAGACTTCGCCCTTGTAAAGTTCAAAAAACTCGCTGGCGGTGGGTATTTCAAAATCATCAACCGTATTGTTCCGCAATCCCTGATCAAACTGGGCTATACGGAACAACAAGCCAACGACATGATCCGTTATGCTGTCGGTCATGGCACATTAAAAGGTTCCACCTTCCTGACCCACGAACAACTGCGGGAAAAAGGTTTTGATGACGAATCTTTAGAAGCATTGGAAAAGGCACTTGCCGATGCTTTTGATATCAAGTTTGCCTTCAACAAATGGTCACTTGGTGAAAAGTTCTGTGTCGATAAACTGGGTATCAGTACCAACAAGCTAAACGATCCTTCTTTCGACATGTTGGTCGAACTTGGTTTCAACAAAACTGAAATTGACAATGCAAATACATATGTTTGCGGTTCCATGACATTGGAAGGTGCGCCTCACCTGAAAGACGAACATCTACCCGTCTTTGATTGCGCCACACCCTGTGGACGTAAAGGGACACGTTTCTTGTCTGTTGAAAGCCACATTCGCATGATGGCGGCTTCCCAGTCCTTTATTTCCGGTGCCATTTCCAAAACCATCAATATGGCCCATAACGCCACGGTTAAGGATTGTAAAGAAGCCTACTTGCTGTCATGGCGTCTGGGTTTGAAAGCCAATGCGCTCTATCGTGATGGTTCCAAACTGTCCCAACCGCTACAGGCACAAATTCTGGAAGATGAAGATGCGGATGAAACATTCGCAGAAGCCGTTGCAGATCAACCGGCTGCAAAACGCGCAGAACTAGTGGCTGAACGCATCGTAGAACGCGTTGTTGCCCAACGTCGCAAACTGCCGAACCGCCGTAAAGGCTATACACAAAAGGCTTCTGTCGGCGGTCACAAAGTTTACCTGCGTACAGGGGAATATGAAGACGGCCAATTGGGTGAACTTTTCATCGATATGCACAAAGAAGGCGCTGCCTTCCGCTCTTTGATGAACAACTTCGCCATTGCCATTTCCTTGGGCCTGCAATATGGCGTTCCGCTGGATGAGTTTGTAGAAGCCTTCACATTCACACGCTTTGAGCCAAGCGGTATGGTGGAAGGTAACGACACCATCAAAATGGCATCTTCCGTCCTTGACTACATCTTCCGCGAGCTTGCGGTATCTTATATGGATCGTTCCGACCTTGCCCACATTAAACCGGCGATTTGCATCATGATACCGTTGGTGGGGGTGAAGCCCAATCCGAACTTCCGCAGGAAGATAAGGATAAGGCAAACCAGATGATTGAACGTGTTGCCTCCCAAGGTTACATGCGTGGTCGCTTCCTGGTTTTTAAGGGGACGCCGGGCGAAAGTTCTGATGGATCCCCCAGTGGTGGTTCCGTCAGCGGTTCTGCTGCAAGCGGTACAGCCGACCTGGCAGCCGCAGCAACTATCGACGGCGAACCTGATATTTTTGAAGAAACCGACCAAAAGCTGGAACAAATCCGCGAAGCCCGTATGAAAGGTTATGAAGGCGATGCATGCCCTGAATGTGGCAACTTCACCTTGGTGCGTAACGGCACCTGCCTGAAATGCGTGACTTGCGGTTCAACATCTGGTTGTTCCTAAGCTCTACCAAATAAGACGAAGCGAAGACTGAATAAAGGGGAAAGCGTACCATTTTGGTAACTTTCCCCTTTATTTTTATAAAATTCACTTGTTCTTTCCCCCTCTTCACCTAAATTCAAATTATTGATATTCCAAATAAAAGGACTGAAAATGGCTGGTAAAATCGAAACACGCCTGCAAGAGTTAGGGATCACCTTACCCAAAGCCAATAAAGCGGTTGCTAACTATGTGCCCTATGTCATAACCGGCAACCTTATTTTCGTTTCCGGCCAAATCACCATGTTGGATGGTGAATTGAAATATATCGGTCGCTATGGTGAGAATTTAAGCGTGGAGGATGGTATGGCGGCCTCCCGTTTATGCGGCCTTCATCTGATTTCTCAAATTAAAGAAGCCGTCGGTGGCGACCTTGATCGGATTACACGGGTTGTCAAGCTGGGTGGTTTTGTCGCCAGTATGCCAGAATTTACAGACCAGCCTAAAATTATCAACGGGGCCTCTGACCTGATGGTCGAAGTATTTGGCGAACCTGTCGGACAACATGCCCGCGCGGCCGTGGGTGTGGCTGCCCTGCCCCTTGGTGTTTCTGTTGAAATTGATGGTATCTTCGAATTTGCCTAACATCACGCAATTTGAACGCATAAATCAAATTGACCCACAGATGTGGGATGCATGTGTGGGCGAGGATAACCCCTTCGCCACACATGCATTTTTGTCCGCATTAGAAGATAGTCATTGTGTCCACCCCGATAACGGATGGTTGCCACAACATCTTGTTTTAACTGATGATAACGGGCGCATTAACGCCTGCACTCCTCTTTATTTAAAAAGCCATTCTTACGGCGAATATGTGTTCGACTGGTCATGGGCCGAAGCTTATGAACGCGCTGGCGGGCGCTATTATCCCAAGCTTCTTTGTGCCATTCCTTTCACACCGGTAAGTGGTCAACGCCTGTTAACACATCCTGATTGCAGCACGGAAAATAAGAAACAACTTCTAACCCATCTGCTTGGCCATGCTGAAAAAATCGGTGTCTCCTCCCTTCACATCAATTTTGCCGAAAAAGATGAATGGGAGATGATGCAGGATTTGGGAATGTCAGGCCGAATTGGGCATCAATATCATTGGACAAACCATCATTATGATAATTTTGATGATTTTCTAAATACCCTGTCATCGCGAAAACGAAAATCAATCCGCAAGGAACGAAAATCCGTTTTTGAAAATGGCATCAAACTAACAACACTCAGCGGATCTGAAATTCAGGAACATCACTGGGACGCATTTTACGATTTTTATCTCGACACATCGGGACGTAAATGGGGGCACCCTTATCTCAATCGGGATTTCTTTTCCCTTTTAGGCCAACGCCTTGGCGATCAAACCATTTTGGTACTTGCTCTGCAAGATCAACATATTGTTGCCGGTGCCTTAAATTTAAAAGGCAAAGACACCTTGTTTGGGCGTTATTGGGGCTGTCAGGAAGATTATCGTTTTTTACATTTCGAAGCCTGCTACTATCAGGCGATTGATTATGCCATTGCCAATCAGTTAAAGCGCGTTGAGGCCGGTGCCCAAGGGCAACATAAAATTCAACGCGGATATCTGCCCGTTGAAACTTACAGCGCACACTGGATTGCAAACCCCTCTTTTCGCAACGCCGTTGACGATTTTCTCAAGCACGACCAAAAAGTCAATCGTCTGGAAATGCAAGAGCTGATGAAGCTATCTCCCTACAAAAGTGACCTGCAAGAGTAATTGCTTACAGCGCTCCCAGAAGGCTTTCAATTGTAACTTCTTTCATAGCCGGGCGCGCTTTGGGCGGTTGATTATCAACCCATGCCGGATAGCGAATTTCATCCCCAAACGCAATTTGGCGCGCCTGAACATGTGGATGTGTCAAAACCGCATCCGGGCTATGGATCGGTTCCATACAACAATCAGCAGGCAATAACAGGGCGGCCCATTCGTCCAATGTACGTGTCTTAAACAAATCACGTAAAGTCGCAATCAGGTCGTCTTGGGGTTGCGGTTCGTTTTGACGTGCGATCAGATCCTCCCGCCCAACTGCCTTGCAGAAATTTTGCCAAAATTTGGGTTCAATCGGCGCAAAGGCAAAATGGCGATTATCTTTTGTTTCATAAATGCCATACCACGCAGCTGCGCCACCTGTCAGTTCCCCCTGTCCACAGTCATCAACTTTGCCTTGGGCCGCAGGTGTCAAACTCAGATAATTCCAGCTTAAGGCAGCCTCAAACAGGCTTACGTCAATAAAAGCCCCCTGCCCTGTACGTTCACGTCTAAACAAGGCTGCCAGAATAGAACTCACAGCCTGCATTGCCCCGCTATGATCCGCCAGTGGGGGGAAAATCGGTACCGGCCCACAGTCTTTGTGCCCGGTCTGTGACAAGGCCCCTGTCAAGGCAACGTATGTCATATCATGGCCTGCAACTTGTGCATAAGGTCCGTTTTGTCCATAACCGGACAACGCACAATGCACCAGTTTCGGGTTCATTTTTTTCAAAGTGTCATGGTCAAATCCCAAACGCCCCATCACACCGGGTCGAAAAGATTCCAAAAGGACATCGGCTTTCTCCACCAACTTAGTAAAATCGGCCTTGCCCTCTGTCGATTTTAAATCAATTTTGACAACGGATTTCCCCGCATTCAATTGTTTGTAAAGGGGAGAAATACCATCATCACCTTCCATAAAGGCAAAACGCATCGGATCGCCAACAGGCGGTTCCACCTTAATGACATCGGCACCCAGATCACGCAACGTCATCGTCGCAAACGGACCGGGAATATATTGGGAGAGATCCAGAACTAAAATATTTTCCAAACAATTGTCGAACATAGGTGCCTCTTCTCATCAAGATAAGGTCATTCCTCCCGACAGGGGAAGAATGACCCGTTTCCTTAATCTAGGCACAAGATTGTTTGGAAGGCAAACATTTATTTAACCGTTGCCGGTACCTTGCTTGCTTTTTTATCCGTGTTACGTTTCGGTTTGGCGGCTAATTCCTCTTGCGGGAATTCAAACACCACTTTGTTATTGTCGATCTTGACCTTAACCAATCCGCCTGTGACCAGTTTTCCAAACAGCAATTCTTCGGCCAACGGCTTCTTGATATGTTCTTGAATAACGCGGCTTAATGGACGGGCACCGTAATGTTTGTCATAACCTTTTTTGCCCAACCATTTGCGCGCTGCCGGTGTCAGTTGGAATTCAACGCCCCGATCGGCCAGCTGGCCTTCCAGTTCCATAATAAACTTATCGACGACTTTACCAACCACATCTTCGGACAGATTGGCAAAAGGAACAATCGCGTCCAAACGGTTGCGAAATTCCGGTGTGAACAGTTTTTCAATCGCTTCCTGATCCTCACCCTCGCGGCTTTCGCGACCAAAGCCAATGGCATTTTTCGCTAAATCGGCTGCCCCGGCATTGGTAGTCATAATCAGAATGACATTGCGAAAATCAATGGTCTTGCCATTGTTATCCGTCAACTTGCCATGATCCATCACCTGCAACAAAATATTAAACAGGTCGGGGTGTGCTTTTTCAATTTCATCCAACAAGACAACGCAATGCGGATGTTGGTCTACTCCATCGGTTAATAACCCGCCTTGGTCAAATCCAACATAACCCGGCGGTGCACCGATCAATCGCGATACGCTGTGACGTTCCATATATTCAGACATATCAAAGCGTAACAGCTCCACCCCTAAGGTGCGGGATAATTGGCGGGCCACTTCGGTTTTACCGACCCCGGTGGGACCAGAAAACAGATAGCTACCAATCGGTTTATCCGGTTCGCGCAACCCGGCCCGTGACAGTTTAATCGCCGTCGATAACTTATCGATGGCCAAATCTTGCCCGAACACCATGCGCTTGAGGTCGTTATCCAGACTTTTCAGCGTTTCTTTATCATCTGTCGAAACGGACTTCGGTGGGATCCGGGCAATTTTTGCAACCGTATCTTCCACATCTTTCACCGTTACCGTTTTGCGACGTTTACTTTCCGGCAGCAACATACGCGATGCACCGACTTCGTCAATCACGTCAATTGCCTTATCAGGTAACTTGCGATCCCCGATATATCGGGCAGAGAGTTCAACCGCCGCACTCAGCGCATCATTGGTATAGCGGACCTTATGATGTGCTTCGTAATAGGGTTTCAAGCCACGTAAAATCTTGATGGTATCTTCGATAGAAGGTTCTGCGACATCAATTTTCTGGAAACGACGCACAAGGGCACGATCTTTTTCAAAATGCCCCCGATATTCCTTATAAGTTGTCGAACCAATACAACGCAACGACCCGCTCGCCAAAGAAGGCTTCAGCAGGTTCGAGGCATCCATCGCCCCGCCACTGGTTGCCCCGGCCCCAATGACCGTGTGAATTTCATCAATGAACAGTACTGCATGCGGGCGTGCTTCCAATTCTTTAACAACGGCTTTCAAACGTTCTTCAAAATCGCCACGATAGCGGGTTCCTGCCAGAAGCGCCCCCATATCAAGGGCATAAATGATCGCTTCATCCAGAACTTCCGGCACCTGTTTTTCAACAATGCGCAGGGCCAAGCCTTCTGCAATTGCCGTTTTCCCCACACCGGGATCACCGACATACAGGGGATTATTTTTACTGCGGCGGCACAAAACCTGAATGGTACGGTCCAATTCGGCCTGACGACCGATTAACGGATCAATCTTTCCTTCTTTTGCCTTTTCATTCAGATTGACGCAATAGGTATCCAAGGCCTTGGCGCGGTCTTCTTCGCTTTCGCCATCCTGTTCCCCGTCACTGTCAGCCCCATGAACAGGACGATCTTCAGAAAGTCCCGGTACTTTAGCAATCCCATGAGAGATATAATTAACCGCATCAAGGCGGCTCATATCCTGAATTTGCAGGAAATAAACGGCATGTGATTCTCGTTCGGAAAACAGGGCGACCAAAACATTCGCGCCTGTGACCTCTTCGCGCCCCGAAGATTGAACATGAATGGCTGCACGTTGCACAACGCGTTGAAACCCACTTGTCGGGGAAGGTTCAATGGGCGTGTCATGGCGTAAATCGTTGAGTTCTTCATCTAGAAAAACGACCAAGTCTTCGCGCAGTTGATCAATTGATACATCACACGCACGCATCACGGCAACCGCATCCGGGTCCTCAATCAAGGACAAGAGCAAATGTTCCAGTGTGGCCATTTCATGTCTATGTTCCGTCGCGAGGGCCAAAGCGCGATGAAGGGTTTGTTCCAAGTTTCTCGATAGCATTTTTATATCCCTTCTTTGCCGTTACGTTATTAATCTTTTTCGATCGAACACTGCAATGGATGCTGATGTTGACGGGCCAGATCCATCACCTGTGCGGCTTTGGTTTCAGCAACTTCATAGGTAAACACCCCGCACAGACCCACGCCTTTGGTATGGACATGCAACATGATCTGTGTGGCCTCTTCCTGATTTTTACCAAAGAAACGTTCCAGAATATGGACAACAAATTCCATCGGTGTGTAATCGTCATTCAACAACAACACCTTATACATAGACGGGCGCTTGGTTTTTGATCGCGTTTTTACCGCAATCCCAACATCACCATCGTCGTCATTGTCTCTATGATCTTCGTTACTCATTTTCATTCATCAATCGTTTATACAATCCATTGGTCCGGTTCGTATCCGGTTCCTTTAATATTAGTCCGTTTTATGCGTGATGAAACCCCCTAGGTGAAAATAGCGCATAAAAAACACCCGATCATCAAAACCGGGTGTTTTTCAAAGCAAGGCTTCTAAACAAAAGTGTTTTAGGCAGCTGTTGTCACGTTGAGTTTTTCAACGCTAGCTTCAACGCGCTCTTGCAGCGGCTTTGAAGCTTCTTCAGCGATTTTGGTAGAGGCTTCTGAAATGCGTGTCGCATTTGCCATCATTTTATCGTAACCGGATTTCAACAACTCGGCTTGAAGCTCAGCGATTTCCTGCGGTGTTTTGCATTCAAATACTTTTTTAGAAGCAACCATGTTTTCTTCGATAGACGTGCGTGCCATTTCAGCAAACAAAGAAGCAACATCCTGAACGCCTTTTGCAGCGATTGAGGAAGATTTGACAAATGCGTCAACATTACCTTTAGAGAAAGCCATCGCATCTTCAACAGCTTTGAACGTATCAACACCGTCTACTTTAAAGAATTTTTCCATTTGCTCTTTAGAAAATTCGAACATTTCGTTGTAACCTTCCTGAATTTGGGTAGAGAGAAGTTCAAGTTTAGCTTCCAAAACAGGTTTTTCATCTGTTGCAGAAGTTTTCTTAACGGTACTTGCAGCCTTCGCAGGCGCGGCTGTAACCGTTTCAGTTTTTACATCGGTTTTCGCTTCCACAGCAGGTGCTGCTTTGGGAGTTGTTTCTGCAACAGGTTCAGCCTTCACAGGTGCATCTGCTTTTTTTGCAGCAGCGACTTTTCTGGCTGGCGCTTTGCGCGTCGTTGCTGTGGACTTCGTGGCAGGAGCCGGAGCTTTCTTGTCAGTGCTAGTCATCTTCAACCTCATCAGCGAAAACTTGGGATTTTGTCAACGTCTGCACTGCTAAAATCTTGCACTGCAGCATTTAACACAAGATACCATAAAATTGTGTTTCGTCAACTATTTTTTTGCACCGCAACAAAAGTTTAAATTGTCTTACCCGCCTTCAAATCCAATAAGTCCATTTTCACCAACCTGCAACAAAAACGGGTTCACATCCCTCATGCTCCCCCAAATATCCAGTGGTGACAAACGCTTAGGCTCTTCCACCTTAACGCCTGTGTTATCAAGGGATAGAAGCAAATCATCAAAGACCATATCATCCCATCTTTTAGAAGGCCACAAGTATGCATTAAAGTAAAAATCACCATCCACACAAGCCGCTACCGTCCAGTAAAATTTATCGGAATAGAGGCGTAAACCATGCGGAGCCGGTTGCAGCGCAGCACTCGAAATAAGGGAATTTTTAATATCTTTCAACACCTTATCGGTTACAAGAATTTCAGAGGAAACACCTCTCCACGGGCCTAAAAGATCCTGCACAGACGTTTGGCGCAAATTTGCTTCACCCGTGACTAAAGTCTTTATTTTACCCGCATGAAAAAAACATCATAGGTGCGCGTTTGGCGTTGATAAATCCCGTTATAGACAAAGCGGTAGCGATCAGCACCTAAACCGGCACAAACTTTGCGTATATCATCCCCGTTTACATAACTAAACCAGGTGAACTTTCTCGTCACCGGATTTTCCAATCCCCCTTGATAGGTACAGGAGGCAACGACAATGACCAGCATCAATGCAAAAAAGGCGCGAAGAATAGACATTTCTTTAAGAATCCTTCATGTTGTTTAACTCTTTCTTATCAAACTGCAGGCACACTGACCATGAAGCATTTCACATGATGGAATTTATTGGGCACACTGAACGGGACAGGTTGCGAAAAAATGAACGCTAGAGCACACTATCGAACATTTCAAACAACAAAACACACAGCAGTAAAATGGGGGTTGATTGCATTTTTTGCCTGCTTGCCCTTCCTAATCGTACCTGCTCAGGCAAAATATGCCACCTTTGTGATGGATGCCGAGACAGGTAAAGTTCTGCAGAACACCAACGCTGACACGCGCAATTACCCTGCCTCCCTGACGAAAATGATGACCCTTTTCATGCTGTTTGAAGCCCTTGAAAGCAAAAAGGTCACGCTGGATCAAAAATGCGTGTTTCACGCCGCGCCACATGGCAACCCCCTTCTCGGTTGGGCTTGAAACGCGGCAGCCACATCCGGGTGGAAGATGCGATTTATGCACTTGTCACCAAATCTGCCAATGATGTCGCCACCGTCGTTGCCGAACATTTGGGCGGTACGGAATGGGAATTTGCCAAAGAAATGACCAAGAAGGCCAAAGAGATCGGCATGACGCGTACAACATTTCGCAATGCCTCCGGCCTGCCTCATCGTCGCCAACTCAGTACAGCGCGCGATATGGCAAAACTGGGCAATACGCTATGGAAACGTTTCCCGCAATATTACAGCTATTTCAAAACAGAACGCTGGACCTACAAAGGACGGACCTACGGCAACCACAATAAGCTGATGAAAAAATACGACGGTATGGACGGCATTAAAACCGGCTATATCCGTGCCTCCGGCTTTAATCTTGTGTCCTCGGTCAACCGGGAGGGGCACCGCCTGATCGGTGTTGTCTTTGGCGGCAAAACAGCCACACAACGTAACAACATCATGGCGCGTATTCTCGATCAATCATTTACAAAAGTTGATCCTCAGATGATGGCCGCCTACCAGAAAAAAACGAAAGCCAAAGAACAACAACGTGTTCAGGAAGTCGCCTCCAAGCGCCGCTCTACAGGCTGGGGCGTTCAAGTTGGGGCTTATGGTACGTATTCCAAGGCAGAACGTCAGGCCATCGCAGCCGTAAAACGCGCCCCGAGCTATTTAAGCGGCGCAAAGACCCTTGTAGTGCCATTGAAAAACGGGCGGAAATCAGTTTATCGCGCCCGTGTTGTCGGCGTGGAAAAACGCGAAGCCTACCGCGCCTGTCGTGCCTTGAAAAAAAACTGCGTCAACCCTGCATGGTCTTTCGCGCAAAATCAACACAAGTCGCCTTAGAATAAATAAACGATACTAAAACAAAAACGCCTACAAAAGTGAGGCGTTTTTTCTGTGTATTTTATAGAGGAGGCTCTAAAAATCCGGTGCTGCAATTTGGCTGGCTTCCAGTTGTTCCACCAAGTTTGCTTTCAAACGGTTCAATCCAGCCTCATCCTTTGCTTCACAACGTGCCACAAGAACCGGTTGCGTGTTGGAGGCCCGTAATAGCCACCAGCCATCCTCAGTGACAACACGCACCCCATCCACATCAATCACCTTAAGGGTCGCATCCCCGGCCAAGCGTGCCTTGACTTCTTCTGCAACAGCAAATTTGCGATCTTCAGGGCAGTCAAAACGTAATTCCGGTGTATTGATCATTTTCGGCATGCCATCCAGCATGCTATCCAGCGTTTCATCCGTTTGCGTCAAAATCGAGATCAACCGGATTGCCGCATAAAGTGCATCATCAAAACCGTAATAGCCATCCTTAAAGAAAATATGGCCGCTCATCTCACCGGCAAACGGGGACTCAAGCTCTTTCATCTTGGATTTAATCAGGGAATGCCCGGTTTTCCACATCATCGGCTGACCGCCCATACGTGCAATTTCATCAAACAAAACCTGAGACGCTTTGACATCTGCGATAATGGTCGAACCGGGTTTACGCGACAAAATTTCTTTTGCCCAAATGACCATAAGCTGATCCCCCCAAAGCACGCGGCCTTGGCTATCAACCACCCCAATGCGATCCCCATCCCCATCAAAAGCAATACCAAGGTCACAAGCTTGATCGGCAACACACTTTTTTAAATCCACAAGGTTTTTTTCAACGGTTGGATCGGGGTGATGGTTCGGGAATGTCCCGTCAATATCTTCAAACAATAAAGAATGCTGACCGGGGAGTTTGTCACAGATCATGCGCATGGCTTCACCTGCCACACCATTCCCCGCATCCCATGCAATTTTCAAATCTCGCCCGGGTTTAAAATCGGACAGAATGCGTTCTACATACCCATTCAGCAGAGGGCGCTGTGTACTCCCCCCTTCCCCGTTCTCAAAATCCTGAGCTTCAATCAGACGCCCAAGGTCTTGGATATCGGCACCGAAGAAGGACAAGCCGGACAGCATTAGTTTCATACCGTTATAATCCGGCGGATTATGCGAGCCTGTAATCATCAGCCCCGCATCACTGTTCAACGCATAGGTCGCATAATAAAGCATCGGCGTAGGACCACGTCCCACTTCGAAAACCTGAAGCCCACAGGCTGTCAAACCTCTGACGGCTGCGGCCGCCAGTGCAGGTGAACTCAGTCGCCCATCGTATCCGACAGCAACGGATTTGCCGCCAGCACGCACAACGCGTGTCCCAAAGGCGCGCCCCAATTGTTCAACAGCTTCTTCGGTAAAAGTATCACCCACAATGCCGCGAATATCATACTCGCGCAAAATATTGGGATTGATGGAGACCGTCATATCTATTTCCCCTTTATAACCTACGTACAAACCCCCCCGCTGAAAGCGGGGATTTTATGGATAAATTTAAACTTCCAGTTTGGGTCGGCCAATACAGCTATACTCAAATCCGGCTTCTTTCATTTCCTGACGATTATAGATATTGCGCAAATCAACCATCACCGGAGCTTTCAACAGCTCTTTGACCCGTTTTAAATCCAACAGACGGAATTCATTCCATTCCGTAATAATGACAAGTGCGTCTGCGCCTTCCATCGTGTCATAAGAATTTTCTTTCCATTCCACATTGGGTAGTAATTCCTTGGCTTCCGTCATGGCTTCGGGATCAAAGGCAACAATATCCGCGCCGGCAGACTGCAATGCCGGGATGATATCAAGACTTGGTGAATCGCGCATATCGTCCGTATTGGGTTTAAAGGCAACGCCAAGAACAGCAACGCGTTTCCCGTCAACAGAACCACCGCAGGCTTCAATCACCTTCTGCGCCATTTTCTTTTTACGTTCGGCATTTACTTCGACAACCGTCTCGATAATCTTCAAAGGGCTGTCAAACTGCTGGGCTGTACGCACCAAAGCCAATGTATCTTTTGGGAAACAGGACCCGCCATAACCGGGACCGGCATGCAGGAATTTTTTACCAATCCGTCCATCCAGACCAATCCCTTTGGAAACCGCCTGAACGTCTGCGCCAACCTTTTCACACAAATCTGCAATTTCATTGATAAAGGTAATTTTTGCCGCCAAAAACGTATTCGCTGCATATTTGATCAATTCCGACGTGCGGCGTTGTGTAAACAGGATCGGTGTTTCAATCAGGTGCAACGGACGATAGAGTTGGCGCATCACTTCTTGCGCACGCTCACTTTCCGTACCGATCACCACCCGGTCCGGGCGCATAAAGTCTTCAATCGCGGAACCTTCACGCAGGAACTCCGGATTTGAGACCACATCAAATTCGGCATCAGGGCGTGTTTCACGGATAATTTTTTCAACTTCATCTCCGGTACCTACCGGAACCGTGGATTTATTGACAATAACCGTATAGCCATCCATCGCTTCTGCAATTTCTTTGGCAGCTGCATAAACATAAGACAAATCCGCATGACCATCACCACGGCGTGTCGGCGTCCCAACAGCGATAAAAACCGCATCGGCTGCCTTCACGGCCTCTGTCAGGTCCGTCGTAAATTCCAAACGGCCGCCACTGACATTATTTTCCACCAACTTATCAAGCCCCGGCTCAAAAATCGGCATAATATTTTCATGCAGCTTGGCAATCTTTGTTTCGTCTTTATCGACGCAGGTGACGTTGGTCCCAAATTCCGAAAAACATGCACCGGAAACAAGGCCAACATACCCGGTACCAATCATTGCAATACGCATTGGATTTCCTAATACTTAAATCTATTGTGTGAGTTCGCTCAAAATGTGCTGCACACCATCGCGCAGATCATCACGAGCTAAGGCAAAGGCTAGGTTGGCTTCGATAAAACCCAACTTCGAGCCACAATCATAACGTCGACCTTCAAAACGCAACCCTCTAAATTCAACATCAGGGATTGTCTTGGCCATCGCATCGGTTAATTGAATTTCATTCCCGGCGCCCGTTTCCTGTTTATCCAACTGTGCGAACACTTCCGGCTGCAGGATATAACGACCGATAATGGATAGGTTTGACGGTGCATCTTGTGGATCAGGCTTTTCAACAAGGCCATTTGCCTGTGCAATACGACCATCATCTTCCACCACATTCAGCACACCGTATTTATAAGTTTCTTCGCGTGGTACTTCTTCGATCGCAACCACGTTTCCACCAGTTTGATTGTAGACATCAATCATCTGGGCAAGGCAGCATTTATTCTGCGCCAAGACCAAATCATCGGCCAACAAAACTGCAAAAGGTTCATCACCAATCAGTTCTTTGGCGCACCAAACGGCATGACCAAGGCCTTTCGGCTTCATTTGCCGTGTGTAAAACACTTTACCGGGTTCGGGCAGAATGTCCAAAACCGCTTTGTGGATGTCTGTTTTACCCTTTTCGACCAATGTATCTTCTA